>OKRY01000426.1_pt1 | contig 32971 bp, 27 predicted proteins | sample 1601121 | NCBI WGS metagenome assembly OKRY01 (sample SAMEA3541546, study PRJEB24748) | human gut metagenome | biome: human gut; feature: human-associated habitat; material: faeces | place: China | collected 2012
TTAAGGTCTGATGAACTATTGATTGTATCAAGAAGTCCTAATGAAACATCAAGCTGCTTAGCTGATGGCTTACCTCTTGACATATCTAACGCAAGCCCCTTTGCCTTAGCTTCTGCATACTCTTTGTTCAAGCTTTCCTTTAAAGCTAAAAGCTCTTCTTTACTCATATCATTGTACTGCATAATCTTCCTCCTAATCAGCATATAATCAACATGCTCTATTCTACAATGTATAATTCATAATTGCAAATATTTTTAAAAATAACTTAATATTTTAAAACATCTCTCTAAAATGCTTAATTATATTAAGTGTGTTAAAATCAAAAAAGGCTGTCACATAACGAATTAACATTATGTAACAGCCTTGGTTTATGTTAGTTTACTTTGCGTAATCTACAGCTCTTGACTCTCTGACAATACTAACCTTGATCTGACCAGGATATTCCATCTGATCCTCAATCTGCTTAGAAATGTCACGAGCCATGATTACCATATCTGAATCACTAACGACTTCAGGAACTACCATAACACGAACCTCTCTACCTGCTTGAATGGCAAAGGATTTCTCAACTCCCTTGAACGAGTTGGTAATATCTTCTAATTGTTTCAGTCTGTTTGTATAAGTTTCTAACGTTTCTCTTCTTGCACCAGGTCTTGCAGCTGAAATTGTATCAGCAGCCTGTACAAGACAAGCAATTAAGCTTTCTGGCTCAACGTCTCCATGATGTGCTTCTACTGCATTAATAACAAGAGCTGATTCTTTATATCTTCTACAAAGATCAACACCTAACTGAATATGTGAGCCTTCCATCTCGTGGTCAACAGCTTTACCAATATCATGTAATAAACCAGCACGCTTAGCCATCTTAACATCAAGTCCTAACTCTCCAGCCAAGAGACCTGTAAGCTGTGCTACTTCAATAGAATGCTTTAAAACATTCTGTCCATAACTTGTTCTGAATCTTAACTTACCTAAGAGTCTTACAAGCTCTGGATGGATACCATGTACACCAACCTCAAGGGTTGCAGCTTCACCTTCTTCTTTAATTAATGTCTCGACTTCTTTCTGGGCTTTCTCAACCATCTCCTCAATTCTTGCCGGATGAATTCTTCCATCAAGTATGAGCTTCTCAAGAGCGATTCTTGCAACCTCTCTTCTTACCGGATCAAAGCCCGACAAAACTACAGCCTCAGGTGTATCATCAATGATAAGTTCAACACCTGTAAGTGTTTCAAGAGTTCTGATATTTCTACCCTCTCTACCAATAATACGGCCTTTCATTTCGTCATTAGGAAGCTGAACTACTGATATTGTTGTCTCAGCCACATGGTCTGCGGCGCATCTCTGAATTGCATTAACAACAATCTCCTTAGCCTTCTTGTCTGCCTCCTCTTTCGCTCTGCTTTCTAATGTCTTAATCATTACAGCAGTATCATGTTTAACTTCGTCTTCAACAGTCTTTAATAGATATTCTTTTGCCTGTTCGGAGGTCAATCCTGAGATTCGTTCAAGTTCCTGCTGTCTCTTCTTCTCAAGTTCTTCAACCTTTTGCTTCTGTTTACCAAGTTCTTCTTCTTTCCTGGTAATGTTAGAGTCGCGTTTCTCTACAGCCTCAATCTTTCTGTCAAGTGTCTCTTCTTTTGAAAGAACTCTCTTTTCATACTTGCTTATCTCAGCTCGTCTTTCCTTAGTTTCCTTCTCAAGTTCGTTCTTAGTCTTTAAAGACTCTTCCTTGACTTCCAAAAGAGCTTCCTTTTTCTTGGTTTCAGCTGTCTTAAGAGCTTCATCTATTATCTCTCTTGCTTTCTCATTGGCATTACCGATTGTTGCATCGTTACGCTTGTTGATTGCATTAGACGAGATAAACCAAGTAATAGGAGCGACTATCACTAAAGTAGCAATAATTGCGATTACTATTGGAATCAACGCAGGAGCACCTCCTTATTTAGTTTTCATTGTACCAAAAATACAACAATCTAATATTATACTCAATTGTCGATTATGTCAAGGAAAAGCCCCTTAGAATCCAATGCTTTATTAATAATATCCATACTGAATCCTTTACGATATAATGCAGCTTTGACCTTCTGAATCTCTTTATAATCAGTATTCGCAAAATCAATATGCTTTCTTTCAACAAACAACTTTGCCTGTTCTAATTCTATATCACAGTTATCCGCATAAAATTCGTCACAAATCCTGCTGATAATGTCTGCATCAACGCCTTTCTGCTTTAACTTAAGTTCAATCTGTCTTCTTGGCTTATTACCTGCCTTAAAATTAACATAATTCTCTGCAAAACGCTCATCATTAATATATCCAAACCTGGTTACATACTCTAATGCATAATCTATACACATATCAGGATAATATCCATCTCTAAGCTTGTCCTCCAAACCTTTTCTTGTATAATCCTTATTCTTAAGCAATGCCATCGCTCTTACCGTTGCACGCTTAGATAACACATCATCTATCAGAGAATCATATGCTTCTTTCCTGACAGACTCTCCATCCTTAATTCCAAACTTTCTTAATTCTGCTGCATATAAAGCAAATGCAGGCTCATAATTAATATATACAAGCCTGCGTTTCTTAGTAAGTTCTTTAATGGATGTGACAATAAGTTCAATATTATCTTCCATAACCCACCTTAATATTACTCTTCTGTATCTGCTTTCTTCTTAGCCTTAGCCTGCTTAGCATCATCAGATGCTTCTGCTTCCTTAACACCGTCCACAATTCCGTAGTGTTCTCTTACTCTTCTGTCAACTTCTTCTCTTATCTCTGGATTATCAAGAAGGAACTGCTTAGCGTTCTCTCGTCCCTGTCCAATCTTATTGCCCTCATATGAGAACCATGCTCCACTCTTCTGGATAATACCTGCATTAGAAGCAAGATCAACAAGATCTCCTTCTGTAGATATACCTTTTCCAAAAAGAATATCAAACTCTGCTTCTCTGAATGGAGGGGCAACCTTATTCTTAACAATCTTGACTCTGGTTCTGTTACCAATAACCTCACCATTCTGCTTAAGTGTCTCAATCTTTCTTACATCAAGTCTTACAGAAGAATAGAACTTAAGTGCACGACCACCTGTAGTTGTCTCCGGATTTCCAAACATAACACCAACCTTTTCACGAAGCTGGTTGATAAATATAACAACGCAGTTATTCTTGCTTACAACAGGTGTAAGCTTTCTTAATGCCTGTGACATAAGTCTTGCCTGAAGACCTACATGTGAATCGCCCATATCACCATCAATCTCTGCTTTAGGAACAAGAGCTGCAACTGAATCGACAATTACAATATCGACTGCACCAGATCTTACCATAGTCTCTGTAATCTCAAGTGCCTGCTCGCCACTGTCAGGCTGCGAAATATATAAATTATCAATATCAACACCAATATTCTTAGCATATACAGGATCCAGAGCATGCTCTGCATCAATAAAACCTGCAATACCGCCTCTCTTCTGTACTTCAGCAACCATATGAAGTGCAACTGTTGTCTTACCACTTGATTCAGGTCCATATATCTCTACAACTCTTCCTTTAGGAACTCCACCGATTCCCAAAGCGATATCTAGACTTAAAGAACCTGTAGGAATACATTCAACATTAAGATTAGCTGTTGATTCCCCAAGCTTCATTACAGAGCCCTTACCAAACTGTTTCTCAATATTAGAAATTGCCGCATCAAGGGCTTTCATCTTATCTTCATTAACCATACCTTAAACTCTCCTTTTGAACATGTGTTCGTTTTCTAAATAATATCTTATTATGTCTGCATTGTCAAGAACCTTTCGAACATTTATTCGTTATATTTGTTTGTATACTGGAATAGTAAAAATATATCATATTATATATATTTTGTAAACGCCTATTTTATATTATTATATGTCGATATAATATTTTATACGTAAGTTCAGCAACATTTTTTTAACTTGCAGTACCTGTCGAATGATAGTTGCATCAATTCATCGTAATATTTAATCCGATATCGTTATAAAACCCACTAAAAGCAATATTTTCCTTGCTTTGTAGGTCTTTTTCTACATTTCTGCTTGACAAAAGATGATTCTGAAGGATAAAGACCTACTCAAGTAATACATCTTTCTCATTTAGTAGGTCTTCTCACCAACTCACACTTCCAATCCGGCTCAAAAGACCTACTCAACACTCACTTCTTTATCACTTAGTAGGTCTTCTCGCCAACTTACGCCTCCAATACGGCTCAAAGAACCTACTCAACGCTCACTTTTTTCTCTCTTAGTAGGTCTTCTCGCCCATTCACGTCTCCAATCCGGCTCAAAAGACCTACTCAACACTCACTTCTCACTCACTTAGTAGGTCTTCTCGCCCATTCACGCCTTCAATCCGGCTCAAAAGACCTACTCACCACTCACTTCTCACTCACTTAGTAGGTCTTCTCGCCCATTCACGCCTCCTATACGGCTCTAAAAACCTACTCAACACTCACATCTCACTCACTTAGTAGGTCTTCACATTCCAGCTCGCTCCAACCCACTCTAATCCCAGCAAAAAAGACCTACTCAAGCCATCTTTCAAGCTTAATAGTAGGTCTTCAACGCCATAGCAAATAATATAGTAAATAATATAATAAAACTAATAATTACAATAATCTCTACCTGTTAGTCTTAATTATATCAAGAACAAACTTAAGTGCTTCCTTCGTAGACTGACACCTTATCGTGTGCCTGTCGCCTGACAAATCACATTCTTTAACATGTGTCTCACCCTTATAGCAGCATCCAATATACACAAGTCCAACAGGCTTGTCATCTTCTCTTGAAGGTCCTGCAACACCTGTTACAGAAACACTGATATCTGCCTTAGATATTCTTACTGCTCCTTCTGCCATCTGGGCAGCAGTTTCAGCACTTACAGCTTTATACTTCTCAAGAGTCTCATGCTTAACTCCAAGAATACGTTCCTTCGCCTCATTACTATATGTAATATAGCCCTCTTTAAAAATGTCTGAAGCACCGCTTATATTAACTATAGACGAAGCAACCATGCCGCCTGTGCATGACTCAGCTGTAGTTATAGTCAGGAATTTGTTCTTTAATGTCTCAACAAGAGCCTTATCAAGACAGCCGAGATAATCAACCATTATTATTTACCCGAACCTTCCAGAAAAACTTTATAATTCTTTGCAATATAATCAATAAGAGAAATCACTGTCAATCCTAATGATATATATATGAGAACAGTATTAATAATATTCATAAATGGTACATTAAGATTAAGAACAAGCATAATAATTGTAATCATCTGAAATGCTGTCTTGAACTTTCCCCAATAGCTTGCAGCTATAACAACACCATTATCTGATGCAACAAGTCTGAATCCGCTAATAATAAATTCTCTTGCAATTATAATAATAACAATCCATGCTGCAATTCTTTCAAGGTCAACAAGTGCAATAAGTGCAGAGCATACTAAAAGCTTATCTGCAAGTGGATCCATAAATTTTCCGAAATTAGTAACAAGATTATACTTTCTTGCAATCTTACCATCTAAAAGGTCTGTTAAGCTTGCAAGAATAAATATTCCTACTGCAATATATTTGCCACATCCAATGTTAAGATACAGACATATCAGAAACAAAGGAATCATAATAACTCTTGCAATTGTAAGTTTGTTAGGTAAATTCATTTAAACATTTTCCTCCATTATTCCCATTAAATCATATTCAGTTGAACCGGTAATCTTTACAGATACGAAATCTCCTGACATAAGTTCCCTGTCACATTCAAAGAACACCATTCCATCAACATTAGGTGCATCCTTGTACGAACGTCCGACATAAGTATTGTCCTCTGCAATATAGCCTTCAACCATAACATCAATAGTCTTTCCAACCATTTGTGCTGACTTGTCAATAGATATTTCCTGTTGCAGAGCCATAAGCTCGTCTCTCCATGTATCCATTATATCCTGGTCAATCTGGTCCGGCATTGTTGCAGCAGGAGTATCCTCTTCTCTTGAATAAGTAAATACACCAAGTCTGTCGAACTCAACTTCATCAATAAATTCCATAACCTCTTCATGGTCAGCCTGTGTCTCTCCCGGGAAGCCGGCAATAAGAGTTGTTCTTAATGCAATGTCCGGAATCTCTTTTCTCAGCTTCGCCACAATATCAAGAAGCTCCTGCTTATCTGTCTTTCTTCCCATGCGCTTTAATACATTATCACTTGCATGTTGGATTGGCATATCAAGATAATGACAGACTTTAGGCTCATTCTTAATGGCCTCGATAAGCTCATCATTAATCTCTTCCGGATAACAGTACTGAATTCTTATCCATTTGAGGTCTTCAATCTTGGCAAGCTCATGTATAAGCATTGGAAGTGATTTCTTTCCGTAAAGGTCTGTTCCATAAAGAGTTGTCTCCTGTGCTACAAGTATAAGCTCTTTTGCTCCATTGTGTACAAGGTGCTTTGCCTGCTCCACAAGATACTCAACAGGATAACTTCTGAAATTGCCACGAACCTTAGGAATTATGCAGTATGTACAATGCTTATCGCATCCTTCCGCTATCTTAAGGTACTCAAAATATCCCGGCGTAGTAATAATTCTCTTTTCTTTAACAATAGGAAGTCTGTTGGCATCATCAACGACATTAAAGCCCTTACCTTCAAGCACTGAAGTAACAACCTCCGCAATCTTGTCATAAGAAGTTGTTCCTAAAAATGCATCAACCTCCGGAATCTCTTTGATAATCTCATCCTTATATCTGTGAGCAAGGCATCCTGTAACAATAAGCGCCTTACACACAGCATCTTCCTTGTGCTGTGCCATCTCAAGTATCGTGTTGATACTCTCCTGCTTGGCATCACCAATAAAACAGCATGTATTGACAACAATAACATCTGCCTGTGTTTCATCATCTGTAAACTCAAAGCCCTTATCGTTAAGGATTCCAAGCATATTCTCTGTATCTACAAGGTTTTTATCACAACCTAAAGATGCAAACATAATCTTCATATACTGCATTACCTCCTGCATAGTACTCCTCATTGTAACACATTTTTTGCAAATGTAAACATATCCCTTACATAATCTGACCATATAAAACATTATCAAATTGGCACTTTTAATAAGCCCTGAATTGTACTATTCTTTGCTGAAAATATGAATCAAAGGAGAAAAAGATAATTATGAAAGACAAAAAAACAGGTTTAATCCAGACATTAATTGGTGCTATTATTCTTGTTATCGGTATTGTGTTATGTGTCAACACATACATAGTAAAAGGTAATAAAGCATACGCATTTTCACTTCTTGTAACAATCCTTGGCATTGTTATTCTTATTGCCGGATTATACAGAACATTTTCAAAGAAAGAGAGAAAGCCTGTAGACGCAAAGGTTATTGCACAGGCTGCTTTGTGTGCCGCACTCTGCTATGTTGGTGCAACATTTATAAAGATAGACATTCCTGTTGGAACAGAAAGAACTATGTTCCACTTTGGTAATGTATTCTGCGTTCTTGCAGCTTTACTTATCGGTGGCGAATGGGGTGGTCTTGCCGGAGCAATCGGCATGACAATAAGTGATTTGTCAACAGCCTATGTAACAAGCGCTCCTAAGACATTTATTCTTAAGTTATGTATCGGTCTTATCGTTGGTTTTGTAGCACATAAGCTCTTCCACCTTTCTAAGGAACATTCTGCAAAATATGTTACTGTTGCTACTGTTGTATCAAGCATATGCGGTATGGCATTCAATATTGTTGCTGACCCTGTAGTCGGATATTTCTACAAGACATACCTTCTCGGTGTACCTCAGGACCTTGCAAAGACACTTGCTAAAATAGGTGCGATAACCACATCCGTTAATGCAGTTATCGCTGTTATAGTTGCTTCAATTATATATCTTGCATTAAGACCAGCTATGAAAAGGCTGAATATGTTGAGAGATTTATAAAATATTTTTCGCCGCTTTGCTTTTCCTGCAAGGCGGCGGTTTTTATTGTGCTGGCAGTATCAATTCTTGCCATACTTTCAAGAACAATATCTATATCTGTTCCATTTTCAATAACTACAGGCTCATGAGTTACGCAGTCTGCTGCATTACATATTATAGAAACATATTCTCCTGCTTCCATAAGGCTTTTATATATCGAACATACTACTGTTATCATCTTCTCTGCAATAGCGTCACAATCCATCACATACCTGTCAGGAAATTCACATACAAGCTGTACCCGATGCAGTCTCCTGTCCTCATATATGTTGCTCATCATTCTTCCCATCGCAGCCGTTGCATTCCAGTTTATCTTAGAAAATGTATCATTATCATCATAATCACGCACGCCCATAAAATAATACGGATTTTCTAATAATCTTGTATCTGTGCAGCACTGTCCTGCAATTACATCAACTGGAATTTCATCCATGCTTATATCATCAACCTTTGGGAAAACTGTTGTCCAAGCCTTACATTCGCTTACCACACGGTACTCATTCTTAAGAAACAGCCCTTTGGAAATAATTCTTATATTCCTAATTTCATAAAGTCCTCTCATCAAATCCATAATAACATGCTTTCTTACAACTTTCTGTTTACTCTTAAGCGAAATCCGTTCTTTTCTGTAATGTAACACTCTGCCGTTACGCCATATTTCATATGTAATAATCAGAACCGGCAGATATATTCTGCTGTTATTGCCAGCTTCAATTATCATTGTAACCGGCTCTCCATATTTCATATATTCTTTTTCAAATGTGATATCAGTGTATACATTTTTATACCAATTTCTTTCATACAAAGCCTCTGCTGCCATGTACAAGCCCAAAACAATAAAACTTGCGATAATTAATTCCATACAATATTATTAATCACCTCTTCACTGCTAAGCTGTCCTGTAAGATTCTTTGGTTTCAATTTAATTCTGTGTGCAAGTACCGTAACTGCTATATTTTTCACATCATCAATACTGCATGAAGTTTTCCCGTTAATATATGCATTTGCTTTGGCAGCAGACAATAATGCAAGCGTTGCCCTCGGACTAGCCCCGATTGCTATATTGCTGTTATTTCTTGTTTCATTAACAAGCTTCACTATATATCTTCTTACTTCATCATCTGCCGTAACCAGACCTGCCTCGTTAATCATGCGGATAATATCCTGCCTTGCGCACACAGGTTCAAGCTCATCTAACGGGTCACTATTATAATATTTATTAATAATCTCCATTTCATCATCAGGTGACGGATAACCCATATTAATCTTTAACATAAATCTGTCAAGCTGTGCCTCTGGAAGCACATAAGTTCCGGCAGTTTCTATCTGGTTCTGCGTTGCAACAACCATAAATGGTTTCTCTAACCCGAAGGAATTGCCGTCAATCGTAATCTGCCCCTCCTCCATACATTCAAGCAGTGCCGACTGCGCCTTAGGTGTTGCACGGTTTATCTCATCTGCAAGAACAATGTTTGAAAAAATCGGACCTTTTCTGATTCTAAAATCCGCCTCTTTAGAATTATAAAATCTGAGTCCTGTAATATCAGCAGGCAGCATATCAGCGGTAAACTGTATTCTTGAGAAGTCCATCCCCATGCTCATTGCAAATGCTTTGGATAATTTAGTCTTTCCTGTTCCGGGAACATCTTCCACCAGAATATGTCCCTGTGCCAGCAGTGCCGTCAGATAATAATCAATCACATTTTCCTTGCCGACAATAACCTTTGCTATATTTTGACGGATTCTTTCAATTATTTCATTATTCATTACTGCCTCCCCTCCTGCCTTCTCTTGTGTTGTTTCAGGCTGTCCGTAAGCCTCTTCCTCATTATCAGCCTGTATTATATCTTCGTATGAATCATGTTCAAGAATATAACTTCCTTTAAGTGCAAACAGCCGCTTCTTAATGCTTTCAATTCCAATAATTACTGCCAGCACAACAATTACCACTGCCGCTATATATTTTGCATATTTATTAAAATGTATCTTCTCCCTGCCTGTCTCCTTCGAAACAATTACAACTTCTTCATCTCCGATAACATTATCCGATGCTTCATAATGAACAGTTTTCTTTTCCTCATCAACCGAATCGTCTATTATTTCATAATCTTCGATTAATGTGTCATGTATGCCAGTATTACTGTTTCTTATATAAGTTCTAAGATTCCCCGTAACATTCATCAGTGGTACAAGTATAATCATCAGAATTACAAATGTAGTTACACATATACCGTCTTTAACAAGTGATACTGTTAAATCCGCCTGCCTGTATGGAAAGCAGTCATCGTATTCATCCAAAAAAAGAAGCCTGCACAGCCTGTCCTCAAAATGGTAATTAATAAACAAGACAAATATAACAACAGATAATGCAAGCCACATAATCCGTACACTGTTAAGCCCCTGCCATGATGAATATATATACATAACCGCAGGAACAGCAATTATAACCGCTGGAATATGTTCGCCATCAATGTCCGATTTCTTCAATCTTCTATCTGTAATATATACAGCAAATGCAAAACAGATTGCTGATGATACATATATATTTCTGTTAAAAGAATCTGACACAAAAAAGCTTAATATTCCAATAATGCACATACTATATACAATAATTTCCATAAACTGCATCAGCAGTACTGATACATTAGATTTGATCATTTTTCTTGTCATTTTCAGAAATACAATAAGCGGGATATACAATACATTTATATAGGAAATACGCAATAATGTATTTCCATTCCAGATAAGTTGTCCTGCTCCTGTGGCTATCACATAAAAGCTAATTATCTGCAGCAAAAGATCTGTCCAGTCTCTTCTCCTCAATGCCAATGCGTATCACTCTCCTTAACCAGAACGCACAATATATAAGAACAACAATCGTATAAACAATATATCTTATTATATTTTCCGGCACTCTCAGTGACTTAATACTCTCGCCCTTTTGCGGCAGATAATATATATCAACTGATTGTCCGCGCTTTAATTCATATTTACCGGATATATCGCCATTAACGGAAGCCACAATCTCTGCCGGCTCAAAGCCTTTCTGCATAAGTGTATCAACATACGAATCATTAACCGTAACGTTCAGCCTGCTTATCTCTGCATAATCTTTCCTCGAATACATATAAAACAGACTTACTCCACCGTATGTCTTGGCATAAATCATCACCGTGTCATAAACATTTTCACTGTGCCATATAACAGAAGCGTACCCGTCATAGCTGTTAAGTCCTGTCTTTTCATCTGTACGCCTGCAGTATTCCGATTCATCTACATAATCAAGCGTGAATTTCTGCCCCGCATTTTTCAGGTAAATATTACTTGCTATACGGAATAAAAAAACCGCCGTCATAACAATTCCAAGTACAAGCATTGCAAACGATAATATAAGTTTTCTCATATTCTCATGTTTTAACATCTGCCTGTCATACATGCAGTCATTAACATCTACTCCCGCCATTGTATCTATAGTTTCATTGTTCATCATCCGTTCTTTATAAATGTGATCTATATGCTGTGCATCCTTTGCATACGAGCCATTTGATGGCACATTTATATTATCCAATGCAGCAACATACATTTCTTTATTAAACTTCACTCTTCTTCGCATTTTCCGCTCCACCTCCTGTTACCGTTCATATAAGATTCGTCCCATCTTTTTTCTACCTCTGCTAAGTCGCATATATACTGATGTTTCCTTTAATTGGGTCATAATTGATATTTCCTTTACAGAATAACCTTCATAATAATACATCTGCATAATCAGTCGGGTGTCATCATCAAGCTGCATGAGTGCGTCCATAACAGCATTGTCCTGACTTATCTCCAGCGATTCCGTATTATCTGCAAGTATCTGCGACCATGAATCATCATCAACCGTAACATTATGTCTCTGCCATGCACTTGTCTTAAAAGATTTGCACACATTAATCGTAACCGCCACAAACCAGTTCTTCTCATGCTCGCAATTCTCAAAATGCGTTCTGTACTTAAGGTATCTTAACAAGACCTCCTGATACACATCATCCGCATCAAACCTGTTCTTCATATAGACAAATGCTATCTTATAAATGCTTTTCCCATTCCGCTCAATTATCTTTTCAAAGCCTTTATCCTCTGCCAATTTCGTCCTGTCCCTTTCAATTAATTTAGAAGCCTCTACATATAATACTTTATAAAATGCTTTTATTTAACAGAATAATAAAAAACTCTGCACCTGGTTCTTTATTCCAGTTGCAGAGGGGGGTATTGTTTCTTTTTATTTATTTTCAAAATATCATATAGATAAAACTTATTATACGTTTTTCTCAAGATATTCTACTATATCACCAACAGTTGCAAATTCCTTTATTTTTTGATCAGGTATATCAATATTATATTCATCTTCAAATGCAACAACTACATTAATAACATCTAAAGAATTTAATTCTAAATCCGTCAGCAATCCTGATTTTTCTGTTATTAAATCTCTGTCTAATGTCGTAAAATCAGATAAAATATCAATTACTTTTTCTATCATATAATCAATCCTTCCTTTTGTATCTTATTATTTTTTTACTTGTATTCTTTGCAAATTCAGAATCTCGTAGCTTTACCATTCCAACTCGTTTATACATCGGACGATTATAGTTGATTTTTTCGCAGATATTGTCAAAATGCTCCTGTATAGTTTCTTTATTCAGCTTTTCTATTAGAGATTGTTCATTCGGATAAATTTCTGCAACTATAATTCCTTTTTGCTCATATACAAGCACTTCTTGAACTTCATCATATTTCTGAAAATCCGCTTCCAATTCTTCTGGTGATACATTTTCTCCATTGTTCAATATAATTAAATTCTTGCATCTGCCTGTAAGAGTTAGAAATCCTTCATTATCAAGATATCCTAAATCTCCTGTTTTGTACCAGCCATTTACCATCACCTGATTAGTTGATTCAGAATCTTTATAATATCCTTGCATAACAATAGAACCTCTTATCATTACTTCATGCAAATCACTAATTATCATTTCAATACCAGGTACTGCAACTCCAACCGTGCCATCTTTATGATAAAAATTACGATTCACAGCTACACAAGGAGAACATTCAGTAGTTCCATATCCATTTAGTATTTCAATTCCAAAACTTCTGAATTCCTTTATATACTGGATTCCAAGAGGGGCTCCTCCGCATATTATATACTCTGTTAATCCTCCAAAAGCATTTCTTACAGTTGCAAATAAACTCTTTCTCACATCAACACCTATTTTTAATAAAAAGTCACTTACTTTCATAATCCTATGAAGCATTTTCTCCTTACCTTCTTTTTTAGCATTCATCCATATTTGTTTATGAAATGTTTCTACAAATAACGGAACCAGAAACATTGTCTGTGGCTTTGCCATCTGCAAATCTCTCTGAATTGTTTTCAAACTTCTGTTGATATATACTGTATATCCATAATTGAATACCATAAAAACTGCAACTATTAATCCGAATGCATGATGAAACGGTAACACTGCTATGGTATTTCCTTTCAAAACAAATAATTTACAACTACTGTTGATATCTTCTGCAATATTTTCATGGCTTAACATAACTCCCTTACTGCTTCCAGAAGTGCCAGAGGTAAACATAATGCAACATAACTGTTTTCTGTCAATTTTGTGTTCTAAAAATAAATTTTTCCCTAATCTAAGCTCCTTTTTTCCTATATTAATATATTCCTGCATATCTGGCATACAATATATACTAATCTGTTTTTTTAATATCTCTACTACATTTGAAACTGGTTCACGATATAATTTTGAGTAAAATATAACATCTACATCCGCCTTATCAATTAACCTTGCAATCTCATTTTCCGGCAGTTCCTTGTCAATTGGAACTGCCACATTTCCACCACAGGTAATAGCAAAGAATGCTACAAGCCATTCATAAGAATTCTCTCCAATAATTGCAATATGTTTTCTATGAAAATTCTTTGAATACAACCACGTTCCAAGTAAACACACGTCCTCAAAAACATCTGCATATGTTTTTGAAACAATATTTTTTCCTTTACTAAAAGTAAATGCTATCTTATCTGGATTTGCTTTTTTCTTTTGCGATAACATATCCCTTAAATCATCAATTTGTGGAAGCTCATACAAAGCATATAATCTATTCTTCATGTTACACCTCCAAATATCCTATCTTGCGGAAATAATCTATATATCCACTGATATACTCCATATCTGTTTCATTCCACTCAAATCCAACTTTCTCTAAAAACCAAAGTGTAAATTCATTTTTGATACGAATATTACTGTCATATACAAGTCTTCCTTTCTCATCCATATCATCCTGAAACGCTTCAAATATGTACTCTGTATTGCTCTGTTTAATTGTCTCCTGTAATGCTCTGTTAAACTCCGCTCCGCTTACAACATCCATAGATATTCCAAGTTTATGAACCATCTCAAGGAAACGCTCAAAATATATAACCTTATTACTGTTTAAGTGGAATACGCACTGCTTGTCTGCATACTGGGCAATCTTAATAATTCCCTCAGCCGTCTTATCTATTGGTGAAAACTCTGCATACAAGTTCATAAGATAATCTGGAAATAAACCAAACTCCAATATTGCTTTTACTCTTGTAAGAAATGCATTTGATGTATAGTTTGGCTGGAACTTATAATCACTTACACGATTTGTAAGATTTCCTACTCTAATTACCTTTGCATCCAATCCTTCTAACATTGCATCATATACTCTTCGTTCAGCTTCAAATTTGCTATGAATGTATACATTATCCAAAGGTTGTCCAATGTATAGCGATGATTCATAAAAGAATTTTTCCTCATCAGAACGATATACACTAAAATCATCTGCCATACTATTACCACTGACACTTAATGTTGATATATGTATAAGCTTTGCCCCTATCTTTTTTGCATACTCTACAACATGTGCTGTTCCTTCTGTATTTACTCTGTTGAAATAACTATATGAGCCATAATGCTTTACACTAGCCGCCGTATGTATTATAGTCTGCACATCTGTAGGTATTTCATCTGATAATCCTTTTTGTTCAATATCACCTATAATCGTAACAATTCTCTTATTTATCTCAGATTCATACCTGGCTCCAAAATAATACTTAAGAATTTCTCTTAATCTTCCACACCTATCATCTGCCTTATTACTTCTAACAAGACAATATATCTTACCAGTTTCTTTTTGCATTAATTCATTAAGTATATGAGCGCCTAGAAATCCTGTCGCACCTGTAAGAAGCACATTACCAAGTGATTTCTTTTCAAATTTCTTACCTTCTTTAATAACATTTCTATCAAAGAGTTCTCTATATTTATCAAAATCTGTTTCTTTATATTGTACTTTTTCTTTATCTTCTCCCTGTAAGAAATCACATAAGCTTCTGACAGTTGGATAATCAAATACATTCTGTAAAGACATTTCAACGCCAACTCCATGTGCCTTTGCAACATATTCTATAGCTCCAAGACTATCCCCACCATATTCAAAGAAATCATCTTCTACGCCAACTTTTTCTATATGTAAAATCTCACCTAACAACTTACATAAATTGGTTTCCATTTCTGTGACAGGTGCTACATAATCTTTTTCCATTATTGTGAAATCTGGTACAGGCAGATTTTTTCTGTCAATCTTACCACTTGCTGTCACAGGCATAGTATCAAGCCTCATAAAATAGTTAGGTATCATATACTTTGCAAGTTTTGACGATAAATGGATTCTTAATTTCTTTTCATCAATTTCCTGTTCTGATGTATAATATCCAACCAGATACTGATGGTTATTCTCATCCCGCTTGTCTGCTACTGCTGTAAGCTGAATTCCTGCAAAACCACTCATTACATTTTCAATCTCTCCAAGTTCAATACGCAGACCTCTGATTTTAACTTGTGTATCAATTCTTCCAAGATACTCAATTTCACCATTTGTTCTCCAGCATGCAAGATCACCTGTATGATATATCGTATTTCCATGATGATTTTCCTTTGTTGCAAATGGATTAGGCACAAATTTCTCTGCTGTGAGTTCAGGGCGGTTAAGATACCCCTTGCCAACTCCTTCTCCTGCAATACAAAGTTCGCCCGGTACACCTATTGGAAGTGGTTTATTATTCTTATCCAGAATGTAGATTTGAGTATTGGCTATTGGCAAACCTATAGTAATATCTATTTTAAAATCTCCTCCTACATTCCATACACTACATTCACTTGGACCTAAAGGATTAAATACCTTTGCATTACAAATATCTCTTATATGCTTAAGAAGTTCTTCCGTAAGTGCTTCTCCAGAAGTAACAACTAATTGTATCTGTTGGAAATAACTATCTTCCATTTCATTTTTTGTGTATATTTCTAATCTTGTAGGTGTTGTTTCAATAATATTAACACTATGTTTTCTTATAAGTTCTTCAAATAAATCTTTATGTGTGCTTTCTTCTTCACTTGCAATAACAACTGTCCATCCATGTACCAACGGTAATAATGTTTCCGCAATAAAGTAATCAAATGAAATCGTATTAACGCTAACCACAGTTTGATGTTGTAATGTTTCTGCATATGGAACGATATTGTTGTTAGCACAAAAATTAGCAAGCCCTTTTTGCATGAGTACACAACCCTTTGGTTTTCCTGTACTTCCCGAAGTGTAAATAATATAACAGGCATCATCTGGGTTATTAACTACTTTGGTATGTAAAATGTCATCAAAATCATAATTATTCAGATTAATATACTCTGCATTCCATTCATAATTCAATTTTTTATCTGTAAGTATTAATTTAACAGAGCAATCATTTAGCATATAAGCTATTCTGTCTTTAGGATAACGATGATCTATTGGAAGAAAGGCTCCACCAGCTTTTAATACAGCAAGCTGTGATATTACTGTATAGGCTGTTCTATCAAGGTATGCACCAACAACATCCTGACCTTTAATGCCCAAATCAATAAGCTTCTGTGCAAGCGCATCCGATTTCCTATCCAATTCGCAATATGTTAAATGCTCCTCCCCTGCGATAAGAGCTGTCTTATCCGGAGTTTTCTTTGCCTGCTCTGTGAATAATTCATGGATACATTTTTGTCTTGGATATTCCACATAGGTATCATTGAATTCTTCTATAACCTTATGATATTCCTCAGGCGACATTACTTCTATATCTGCCATATTCTCTTTATCCAATTGCTCTAAAATTCTTTCATAAGCAGCTATGAATCTGTCCATTAGCACTTCATCATATTTTGCACCATCAAATTCCATCCTGACCTTCAATCCGTTTTGAACAGGTGTCAGTTCCATCATAAGATCAAACTTTGAAGTATTAGTAGATATCGGCTCCGGAATCAGAGTTTCCTTCCCAATAGTAAAACTCTTATCTCCATCTGCTTGATACACAAAAGATGTATTAATTACACTTTTATCTTTTATGCCGACAGTATCTGCAATTAATGCAAATGGCAATTCCTGATGTTCAAACAATCCCAACATCTGATTCTTTATCCTCTGCATATAGTCATTTACCGAACCAGAAACACCTATATACACTGGTAGTGTATTTACAAACATTCCTGCCATATCTTTTGTATCTGCATAAATACGGTTTTTAAGTACAATGCTGCTTAACACGTTGCTTTTTCCGCTATATCTTGATAAAAGAATTCCATATACCCCAAAAAATACCATTGTATCTGTCATATTATGCTTTCTTGCATAATTTTTAGCCACAGATATAGTTGATTCTGATATTTCATAAACTTTTGAACAACCCTTTTCTACAGGAGTTTTTGTAATTGGAAGTACCACAGGTTCAAAATCACATTTTAATTGTTCCATAAAATATTCTTTATGCCTTGTCATATTCTGCTTATAAAAATATTCTGCATAATCACCATAAGTTATTTTCTCATCGCATACATTTTTACCATCATATTCTCCAAGTATATCTTTAAGAATAATATTGAGAGTCTCTCCATCCGTAACAATATGATGCATATCAAAAAACATTTCATTTTCTGTAATTCCAACTCTGACTAAAGGTGATTTTGACAAATCAAATGGTCTTACAAAATTGTCAATTTCATTTTTATCATACTGTTCAAACACAAGTTCAACATTATTATCATATACACCAATTAATTCATTTCCGTCTGATTCTATGTGACTAAATAAAATTTTATGATGTCTTACTGCATTTATAATACTATCCTTTAATTTATTTATATTAATCCCACCAGGTATACGTATTCTTGCCGGCATATTATATGCTAACGACTGTGGATTCTTACTATATGTAACATATACAGCCTTTTGTTGTGGAAGAAGTTTATATGTATTCCTATTATTAGCTTGTATCCTCACAATGTCATTAGCATTTTCAATACATTTTGCAAGATTCTCTAAAACAGATTTTTCCATTATATCTTTAATTGATATTTGCACACCAAATGTTTCTTCTATCTCAGAAATCATTGAAATTGCAAGCAGACTATCACCACCACATTCAAAGAAATCATCATTTTTACCTATTTCTTTCAGTTGTAAATATTTTCCCCAGATATTTGCAAGTTTTTTCTCTGTCAAGCTTTCCGGTTCTACATATTCTCTTTCCTGCATTGTAAAATCTGGTACAGGCAGATTCTTTCTGTCCGTCTTACCACTTGCTGTCATAGGCATAGTATCAAGCCTCATAAAATAGTTAGGTATCATATACTTTGGAAGTTTTGTTGATAAATGGCTTCTTAATCCTTTTTCATCAATCTCATGCTCTGAAGTGTAATAGCCAACCAGATACTGACGGTTATTCTTATCTCTCTTATCTGCTACTGCCGTAAGCTGAATTCCTGCAAAACCACTCATTACATTTTCAATCTCTCCAAGTTCAATACGCAAACCTCTGATTTTAACCTGTGTATCTATCCTTCCAAGATATTCAATCTCTCCATCTGTTCTCCAGCAAGCTAAATCACCTGTATGATACATAATCTTTCCATGATGATTTTCTTCTGTTGCAAATGGATTAGGCACAAATTTCTCTGCTGTAAGTTCTGGTCGATTAAGATACCCCTTGCCAACTCCTTCTCCTGCAATACAAAGTTCGCCCGGCACACCTATTGGAAGTGGTTTATTATTCTTATCCAGAATGTAGATTTGAGTATTTGCTATTGGTGAACCGATAGTTATATCATCATTATTTACAGTCTTATTCGTTACAACATGAGTTTCCGCTGGTCCATATTGATTCCAAATATTAATATTATTTTTATATGCTTTCCTTATAAATTCTGATTCTAAAGTGAGTTTTTCCCCTGCAAATATAATATCCGATACAGATTCAAGAACTCTTTCATTATCCATACTATATACAACACTAAAATATGATGGTGTAGTAAAGATTATTTTTATATCATTGTCTATAATATATTTTAAAAATAAATCTGTATTTTCTTTAACTTTTTCACTCGTAAAATGCAAGCATCCTCCTCCAATAAGGCAATATAATATTTCTTGTACAGACACATCAAATGATATAATTGTATCAGCCAAAATATTTTTATTTTCTGGATTTAAGTTTTCATTCTGCCATAAAAGTAAATTATATAAACATCTATGTGTTTGAGTTATACCCTTAGGCTTACCTGTTGAACCCGATGTATAAATCACATAACTGCTATCATCTATATCGTTTATATTTTGAAGAGATTGTATTTTAAATTTATAATCGAATGAATCTAAATTTATCTGCAGTCTATTTTCAATATTAGTATTAATATGATATTTCAATATTACCCGACATTTTGTCTCATTTATTATTTCACGAATACGCTGTTCTGGATAATTATCGGCAATAGGCAAATAAGTTCCACCAGCTTTCATTATTCCAAGCATAGCCACTATTACATGCCAGCTTCTTCTCGCAATAATTGGAACTATGTCATTCCTTTTCACACCTTTTTCCCTTAAGAAATAAGCAAGGGAATTTGACATCTCATCTAACTGTTTATATGTAAATTTTTTATCTTCAAATATCAATGCTGTCTTATCCGGAGTTCTCTTTGCCTGCTCTGTAAATAGTTCATGTATACATTTTTCCCTTGGATATTCCACATAAGTATCATTGAATTGTTCCAATACAAGTTTCTTTTCTTCCTGTGGAATAATATCAACCCCTTTAATATCAGTTGAAGCTTCATTTACAATCTGAGCCAGAATGTATTCCAGACGTCTGACTATATATTCAACTTCCCTTTCATCTTTAAATACAGCAGTCTGGTAATCAATGTTGATTGTGTGAGTATTATTGTCATCACGATTATCAATATGAACAACAAACGGAACTTCGCTATATCCGTTTGAATACCACTTTGTTTTAGCATCCGTTTCCGTTGTTGCATTCTGATAACTAATCATAACATCATACAAATTTCCCAAAAAATTCTGCTTTTCCCTGAGATATTTCAATATATCTGAATATGGATATTTCTGATGTCTGAATATCTCCATATGCCCTTTACCGATTTGCTGTGCAAGTTCAGTTATAGTCATACTTTCTTTTACTTGCACTGTAAGAGGCATAGTAGATATAAACATACCTGCAATCTTCTTTTCCTTAGTGTTGTTGCGGTTTAAAACAGGTATTCCTATTGTTATCGTGTTATTTTCAACATTTATTCTTGATAAATATGTAATAAGTGCTGTTTCAAACAATACTGCTTGCGTTACTTGATTGTTGCTACAGTATTTATTAATCTTATTTTCTAATTTCTCTGATAAACATTTGGTAAATCTCTTTGCTTCAATGCTATCAGATTTTGCTGGCAACATTTTTATTATGCTTTTTTCCGGCTGGGCTGTATATTTATTTTCCCAAAATGATTTATCTTTCTTATATCGTTCTGATATTAAATAGTCATTTTCTGTCTGCACATATTCTGTATAATCAGCCTGCCATATATCATAATCCATACCCTCTACAAGGTTATGATATATCCCATCTACCTGTCCAGCTATAAGGGAAAATGTCCATGCATCAGATATAAGATGGCTCAAAACTGCCAGAATTCCACTACAATCTCCAACCTGAAAAACGACAAAACGATACATAGCTTTATCATTAAGTCCTATAGGATTTTTTGCAAAATTCTCTGCAAAATCATCAAATTTATCCATTGTGTCAAAGCTCATTACTGGAATATCTTCCAATTCTTTAGAGATATACTGAACTAGCTCTTCTTTTTCTACAAAACGCAGACGCAATCCACTTTGACTATTAATAATATGATATATTGCCTTTTTTATTAAATTATTGTCTCGCTTTTCTTTATAAAATATCGCACCACACTGGTTTCCTATTGCTGTATCTCCATAATATTTCTGAAGATTCCATATGTTTTTCTGTGGCGTTGTCAAATTATAATATTCCATTTTTCCTCCATAATAATTTCTATAACCAAAAATCATTTTGCAATCTATACATTGCAATTATATCTTTAAAACAAACTAAAATCAACTAAGTTGCAATTTATTCATTGCATACAATATGATTGGAGTTGAAATTATAATGCAGAAAATAAAACAGGATATCTCACTTGGTAATAATATCCGAACATTACGTAAGCAATCCCACTTAACACAAGAACAGATTGTTGCCAGAATGCAATTAAAAGGCATTGAAATCTCCAGAAGTAGTTATTCTCAAATTGAATGTGGAACTTATAATATTCGAGTATCAGAACTAATTGCTCTTGCTGATATATTTAATGTTGACTTCAATGCTTTCTTTATTAATTTACAAAATAAAAACACCCGCCAGACGAAATAGAATTAAGATTCTAATTTCCTTCTGAGGGGTGTTTTTTTTATTATTATATTATTAATCAACTACTATTTATTATTTCCAACATTATCGCTAAATAAAAGCTGTATTTTCTGATCTAATGCATCATTGTTTTCTGTGCATCCAAAGAATAGTCCTCTATCGCATGGTTGTCGATACACGAGTGTAAAGATACACTTTTATTTTCTCTTTAGATATTCTTATCACCTCATATCTTCAATCTTGCAGTCGAAAAATCGACCACAAGTTATATTTGTTTATCCGGCAGAAAAAGTAATCTATCTATTACCGGATGATTAATTGCGGTTTCTGTAATCTGATTAATTGCACATAGCTTCTTTCCTGCATCTTTACTGGATGCTCCGCAGTGATAAACCAATTCTGTCTTCTCACCATAATCAAGTACAATTAACATGTCATGACAATCGGGATTAGGCTTGATTCGAAGCGATGGATATTGATTTTGAAAATCTGTCACTAAAGATTTTGTAAGAAATCCTTTTCCACCTTTTCCATTTTCTGTGAACAAAACAACCTCCACACCATCAGCCTTTTGAGAAAGATGTTGTAATGACTTTGCATTCATATAATCATCCACAACATAGATTGATTTCTTTGCTTGTTGATAGATTTCTATGTAAGCAATATCAGCCTCGAACTTCTGACCTTTATAAATCACAAAATTCTTCTTGTCTTTATCAGTAATAAAATTATCTGCTAAGATAGCCACATCTTTTTGAATTGAATCCATCTTATTCTCCATTCGATTCTGCCTCTCCGTTATCGTTCCAACCTTCGCTGTTAAAAGATTCATTTCATTTCTAGTAACAAACTGCTGATTCTGCCTAATATAGTGACGCATCTTCCTAAAAGTACGCATAATAAATATGCTCTGTTGTTCCGCTAATTCTCCACGAAGAACTGTTGCAAGCATATAAATTCCTTGCTCTGTAAATGTGTACGGTAAATATCTGCGTCCGCCTTCCTGACCAGCAAAAAAATCCTTTTTCCGTGAGGTCACAATTTGTGACCTCACGGAATCAATTTCACTATTAGATAGTTGAAACATAACATCTTCCGGAAATCTTTCTATATTTCTTTTTACTTGTTGATTTAACTTTTTTACTTCATAGCCATAAATTTCTGCCAAATCTTTATCCAGCATTACCTGCTGTCCACGAATTATATACACTTTACTACGAATATCATCTGCAGTAATCAATTCTTTTGTTTCTTCCATTCTCCCTCCAAACAAATCAGTTGCAATTTCTTCTTTCTTTTTATCTTCCGCCATAAACAATCTATCCCTCAACATTTCTCATTTTGTCATAATACGCTTTATACCTATAAATCGTCCTCTCACTGACATTATTGCGCTTCGCAATTTCTACCATTGTCATGCCACTCTCATACCCAGCAATAAAATCATTGTAAATAGCCATCCATTTGGCGTTATGTTTCTGCCGTCCGCTTAATTTACGATTTCTGTAATACTCCAGTTTCTCCCTAAGTTCTGTGTTCTCTTTCTCCAACTCCTCAATTCTTCTTAATGCCTCTTCAAATGTTACAGATTTCTCCATTCCCTCGCCCCCATTTATATCATTCTCATTTTGTCTATATTATATACATCTATGTTTCTATAGTCAATCCGATTATGTCATGTCGTGTCATTTTTACAATATCATTCATATAACTGTAATACTTCCGAAATCCTGTCTTTTATAAAAAACGAAAAAAGCTGAGATATTAAGCGAAATCAAACTTTTAATTTCGCCTATACCTCAGCTTTTCCACATTTTTATTCAATAATCTTAAAAAATCTAAGCTTTTCGGAACAATAAAATCACATTCTCCACACAGTCCGATACGATAGGAAGTATGTCATATAACCCCATCGCTTGCGAAAAATTATACACAAGTTCTTTAATAATTGCACCTTTTTGTCCCTCTTACTCAACTTGCGTAATTGCTGCTCTAAGCTTAAGCAAATCATCATAGAAGCTTGTCTGTGTCGTTACATCCGTTCTTTGGTTTCTAATCTCTATATCTATATCTTCAACCAGCCTTGAATTAGGACCTAAATAATCGACTATGTAATCCTTTACTTCTATGAGGTGCCCTTTTAATTCGTCCTTACTTGGATATTTTTCTTTTACATTAAATTCGTCAATTAAATCAAACAGTCCATTGATGAACTCTTGTATTTCAGTGATATTCGCCATTTCTGGCTTAAACTCATATGAGTCGTCATCCCTCAAAAGCATTTCTATACTACATCTATCTTTCTGAGCTATCAAGATATTGTTCCTCCTCGTCATAATCATCAGATGTCAACAAAACCACTGGCGTGTACTCTGTTTCAGGCACAATGGATTTTATTGCAGAAAATAGATCCTTGAACTCATCTCCCATAACCCAGTACGTTTTATTAAATTTTGTTTTGTCTGAGAACGTGATATTAAACTCAATGTCACCTATATCAGTCCAAACTTCTTCAATGTTCCTTTGTATTACTTCGTCAGCCTTCTTAGTTATTTCGCAATACTTCAACTTAAAGATTTTACTGTTTGTCTTATAATTCCATTTTCTCTTATGGTTAATCTCAGATTCTACATATGGAATGTATTCGTATGAAATTGAATCCTCTGTGATTATAACTTTGTCGTTAAAAGCCTCATCAACACAACAATATCCTGATGAGCCTTTTATCACTATTCTAATAATATCAGGCATATTAGTACCTCCTAACTACAGCATTTGCTGATTAAGTTCAAATATATTCCGAAGCGAAATTAATTATATCATAAGCCACTTATGATTTCATTAACATTTTGAAAATAAAGGTCCCACGAAGGATTGACTGTAATAGAACACTAGCAGCAAGGCAATCAACTCACCGCTTAGTATTTATCGATCAATATCCACTTAAATTACTGCTTTAAAGCACGCTTGCACACGCTATCACTTTTAATAAAATCTTCAAGTTCACCAGTATTGTCGTCAGCAAACGCGATTCTTATATTTTAAAAGCTTATCCAAGGTCATATCTACCCGTTTAACAATAGATATGGTCCTGGATAAGCCTTATAAATCAATAATTTTACTCTTTATATGTGTCCATCTTTGACAACAGAATCACATTCTCCACATGCAGTGAAAGTTACTTCTTATACTAAATAGCAAAACTATCACCTTTTGCGAAAATGTTTGCCCAACACTTAGGGGGAATAGCCTTTACCCCACCTCTGGCAATTGCAATTCTACTTCTATCAAAAAACTTTTAATTAATACAAAAGTCCTAACAATTCTTTATGACATTCATACATATCATCAATTGTTGAAATATTATTATAATAAAATTCCAGAAGCGTGTCATTCTTTAAAGCACTTAAAGAAGTACCATAAATTGCTACTATTCTTCCGTGTAACTCAGCCAAATACATATCCAATATCGGTTTCGTCATTATATATGAAATCTTTGTATTATCAATTTCTCTCAGCATCTCCTGAAACCGTAATGTCTCATATATTTTCTCTTTTCTCTGCTCCTTTTGACGCAGGAAATGGCTCTCCAGTTCTTCATGTATTGCATCAGTACTAACAAGAACTTTTCTAGCATATGTATTATTCAAATCTTCGACTATTGACGTTATAGTCAAATTCTCTGTATCATTCAAAACGTAATATTTTAATATCCATTTAACAAACATATTTGTTTCATTTAAAAAAGTAGACTCTATTCCATAGCCTTTTTGAAAATATAAGTCCTTGTTTGGCGCTCTCAGGTAACCTAAGTTAGTTCCTTTAACATTTGACTGTTTACTTATAGGAACACAATCGGTATCTCTAATCACAATCCACTTAGCTGTATCGGGTACAATTCCATCAAATGCTGTAGAATACGTCAACAACTTATCATTCAAAGTGTCTATACCATTTACCTTATCAATGTATACATTAGGTTCTTCCTTTCCCAAAAACTGACGATATTTTGGCAGCATCTTTTCAAAAAAAGTCTTATCTGATTTTCCCTCTAAAATCACAATCTTCTCTACATATCTTAATTGATCTATAGCACCAACAACACCTGACAAATTATTCAAAACCAAATTTTTGCATCCAGGACGTAAAGGTTCTATTCTTCCTCTCTGTTTTCCTTTATCATCAATAAATAAAAGTTCCCCATCCTGCACTTCATTTAAAAATCTGTCATTATGAGAAATAATAAACAACTGACTATTATCAATAGTTCTAAATTCTTCTATCAGTTTTTTTTGCAACTTAGTATGCAAATGAGAATCTGGTTCATCAATTAATAATATGTAAAGTGCTGCTTCTGTGTATTCCAACGACGAGAATATTTCTGCAACTTGTAAAAATCCGCTTCCTTGAGAAAGAATATTAGTATTATTGACAGTCAATTTTATGTATGTTTTATTATCCTTATCGACTTCTACAAATTTATATTCCTTCTCCATAACATTTTTAATATGTTCTTCTATTCTAGCCATATGTGCTGGAGACTTTGTTATTTTATTTCTCAGCACCTCATGTCCTTTGCCTTTAGAAATTTTATCCAATATTTGATTTTTATACATGTAAGGTTCTTTAGTAATGATATTTGCTATTGGTCTTGATTCACAAATAACAATACCATTCATAAGGTTATATCCCTGACTGACTAATTCATCAGCAAACCTAAAAAATTCATCTTTATCTTCATATCTTACCTGTAAATATGCATTATCAATATTTTGAACTTTACTTACAATAAAGCCCAGATTAAACGAAATACTATTATATTCTATCTCTAAACCAATTAATAACTCAGCATTTTTAGGTTTGCACTTATCATTAAATAAATCCATATCATCATAGACACGCAAGAAATCCATGTCTTTAAATGGTATATTCTTGGTCATTGCATAAAACTGTTTTTTATCTTTCTTTATATTAGAATCATAACAAATCTTCCATAAATGAATTGCTTCAAAAATAGTAGTCTTCCCTATATTATTTTCCCCTATTATGACGTTAAAAGTCTCATTGCAAAACACATCTAGTGTTTCTATACTTTTAAAATTTTTAATCGTAATTTTCTTTATCATCATTGCACCTCGATACACATATATGCCAAATGTTATAGATAACTCTTACATACTTAATTTTATCACAAAACTTCGACTTTTACTATCTGCAAAAAAGCCAATCTGGAATCTCAACTCCCAATCGGCATCTTTTCTTACTCCTCTTCATTTTTACATTCAATCTCCGTTCCATCTAGGAACACTACCAACAATGTTCCATCCACTGTTCCATGAAATCTGCTCGGTTCTCCAACAGTGCATTCCATGCCATCAGATAAGCCTTTATCAACGTTTCTTCCTCCACATGGCGGTTGGCACATACCGTGACTCCTTTTACCTTGTACCGTTCACTGCATTGCCATACCTTTCTGTCAACTCCCGTGCTGCTCCGCCATCCCTTCCTTGCAAATATCTTATTGCACTCTCCACACACTATCTTGGATGCAAATGGATTGCTTTCTGTTCTATGGAAATAAGAATTTGTTCCATGCTCCTCAAGGTATTTTTTTCTGCGCTTAACCTCAAGCTGAACACATTCCCATATTCGCTTGGAAATGATAGCATCGTGGTCATCCTATACATAAAACATCTGGATTTCTCCTTTGTTCGATGCCCGCTTTTTGGTAAGAAAATCCACTGTATAGCTTTTCTGCAGCAATGCATCCCCTTTGTACTTTTCATTTTCCAACATGCTCATTAAGATTGTAGCCTTCCACTTTGTACCTCCATCCCAGTTTTTAATCCCTTCCTTTTCAAAAATCCTTTTAATGTAGTCCGTTGTTTTGCCATCCAGAAATTCCTGATATAGCCGTACTACAATCGGCTCCTGCAGCCTGTTTATTACCAACTTGCCATTCTCATCCTCATCATAGCCAAGAAAATGTTTGGTACTCATTTTATGCTTTCCTGTTCCAAACCTCCTGCGGATTCCCCATGTGCAGTTCTCTGAAATAGAGCGGCTCTCGTCCTGCGCCAGAGAGGAAATAATGGTAAGAAGCACTTTGCCTTTTGCATCGAGGGTATTGATGTTTTCCTTTTCAAAAATAATTCCAATCCCCAAGTCCTTCAGCTCGCGCACATAGTTCAAGCAGTCCAGCGTATTTCTTGCCAATCAGGAAATGGACTTCGTGATAATCATATCTATTTTTCCTGCTCGGCAGTCTGCAATCATGCGGTTAAATTCGTCCCTCATCTTTGTTTTAGTTCCCGAAATCCCCTCATCCGCATAAGTTCCTACATATTCATAAAGAGGATTTTCGCTGATGTAATTGGTGTAATAATTGACCTGATTCTCATCTTTATATAAAAAGGCTCCTGCCAGAAGGTATCACACATTTTCGCAAAAGTTATACCTTTTAGCAAAAGCCTATTATTCAGCAGAGTCTTGCTCCACCCCACTGTTTCAATATTCAAATATTTCATTCAAAAGATCGGAAAACACACATTCATTTTCTTTTCTTAGTATCCCACAAACCGCAGAAAATCAAGTTTTCCTTGAAAGCAGACAGACGGTTTCAATATTCCCCTGAACTTTGATTTTATACTGCATAGCGTAAGTATGCAATAGATTTTCAAAGTGGGGTAACTGTTTTATCCCCTTGTTATACAGAATATTGTCGGTATAATATGTCATCAGCATTGTTCTTGATACCCACTAAAATATCAAAACAAGTAGACAACATTTCAAAAAAACATCTCCAGTAATTATCATATAGACCACAAGTATCGCTTTGATAAGAGAAATTCAAATAATTACAATAATTATTTATTTCTTGACATATCTCTGGTCCTAAATCCAGTGAATACTCCAATAGCACCTCATTCAAAAGCACTCTTTTCTCTTGAAACGTATAAATTCTTTTTAAATCATCTTCATATAGAACCCAATGTTCCATTAGCTCATTTTCCAAAAATGAACCATAATGTCGATTCTCAAAATTATGTTTCCAATATTCGTATGCGTACTGTAATATACCGTGCAAATTATCTAATGCTTCTTTTGCCTTCCTACATGCTATGTTTTTTCTACTTTCAAATACCACATTTGATTTTAACCAGTTATCCATTTGATTAATAATACAAAATTGTTCATACTCGGCCATACTTTTCCATGTATATAACAATTCTGCCGGATACTGATTTTCATCACTATCTATCATTCTTGCACACGACTTGCATAACCAAATTCCATTTTCTATACTACTTCTCTCTTCTGGCGTTAAGTCAGGGTTGTATCTTGGTCCACCTTCAGCTGCTGCGGTTATATGTGCAGCCTCACCGATTGATACTCGCTTTTGAGGATTGCTGTGAGGACCTTTTGTTTCTCTTCTACAGTTTGGATTAGAACACTTTCCTCCCACTCTCTCACATAATCTATCTATAGTTTTTTGCGAAAAGTCATCTCTTTTATTCATAATGCTCCTTACCTATCTCCAAACATGAACTCAATAACACTTAGCGCATTCAAAATCTGTATACATTCATATCTTTCAATGCTTCTATTCATTCGACCATGCATTAACCAATTTCTATTCAAATATGGAGGTTCTATGCCATTTTCGAACTTGTATAGGCCATCTATAAATATCCTATTCAAATATGCTATTAACGAAGGATACATTTCCAAAAAGTATATTTTCTTTGACATGAATCCTCGTCTTTCGGTAAGCTGTCTAAAATCCTCCGCCTTTTGATTCGCAAAGCCATCATTAGAATATTTAACTCTGTAACTCATCCGTTGGTTCGGAAAATCTACTAATTCATTCACCCTATTATCAAGTAATGCAAGCAAGTACATAGCTGCAGTCATATAATCTTCATTTTCAAAAGCCTGCATACCATTCTTAAAATATAACTGTGTCTCGTCCGAAACGTACTTTTCGTGTAGCCCCTCTATAATCACATCAAGAATTACAATATCTTCTCCGTCAAAAAACTCTGCTACCTTTGCTTCCCCTTCACATAATAATTGTTCCCAATTCTTAATATCTGCAGGATTTGAATGCTCAGAAATAACCCAACCATTTTTTCCAAACTTTTCACTCCACTCAATTTCAGATCTATATTTTTCTTCAAATTCAGCTTCAGTTAAACCTTCAGTTTCTCTGACCTCTTGCTGATAATTTTTGAGTATTTCTGCCAACTTGAGAAGACCCGGCATATTGTTAAGTGAATTCTTCCATTCATTTAGTTTATCACTGAGTTCTTGAAATTTTGCTAATGCTTCCGGAGATATTGCTCTCGTAACATTTTTATATAATTTCTGCTGCTTCTTAGCTATCTCAAGTGCTTTCCTATATTCCTGTGAATTTTCAAAATCATTACTCATCTTCTCATCCTCATGACGTGAAATAACTTTTGCGAAAAAGTATCCTTTCGCCAAAATGTATATTTCCCGTTCTCCAAAGCTTATCCCCTGGGGTAAACCTCAGCTTATATCATCACTCTGCGGAAACATAAACACACATCCATTTTTCTGCCGAAATTGCAAAAACCTTTGATTTATTGGGCTTTTTTCGACAGAAGGCAGACTGTCTCCACATGCTCCGTATGAGGAAACAAATCAAATGGCTGACATGCCGTAACCTTATATCCACCCTTCACAAGTACCTTAATATCCCTTGCCTGTGTATCAGGTCCGCATGAAATGTACACAATCCTGTCTGGCTTAATCTTAAGAAGAGAATTAAGGAATTCCGGTGTGCTTCCACTTCTTGGCGGATCCATGATGACAACATCTGCCTTTGCATTTTTCGCATACTCAACAAGGAAATCTCCTGCGTCAGCATTAACAAATGTGACATTCTTTATATTGTTAATTGAAGCATTTATCTTAGCATCTGATACAGCTTCTGAATTAAGCTCAACTCCTATAACTTTGCCAGCTTTCCTGGATGCTGCTATTCCAATAGTACCAATTCCGCAATATGCATCAATTACAGTGTCATTTTTTGATATATCAGCAAGCTGGATTGCCTTTTTGTACAGCTTTTCAGTCTGCTGGTGGTTAATCTGATAGAATGATGTCGGGCTTATTCTGAATCTGCAGCCACACAACACATCCTCGATATAACCTTTTCCTTTAAGAACAATATTTCTCTTTCCAAGCACCATGCTTGTGCGCCTGTCATTAATATTCTGCACAATTGTAGTAATTTCCGGATGCTTCTCACATAATGCCTTAAGAAAATTGTTCTTTGATGGAAATGCGACTCCTGCTGTAACAATAACAAGCATAATCTCCTTTGTCGAAAATCCTTTTCTTAAAAGAATGTGTCGGATCATTCCCTTTCCCGCATCTTCGTCGTATGGCTGATATTTAAATGAAGCTATTAGTCCTTTAATATCATTAATAATGTCTGTACACTGTGAATCTTCAATCATACAGTCCGATGTATCAACTATTCTGTGGCTGTTTTCCTCGTAGATTCCTGCTATTACATTTCTGGAATCATCAAGTCCCACAACTGCATGAACTTTATTGCGGTAATGTATTGGTCTGTACATTCCTACAATATCATCAACTTTTACATATTCTCCAAAAAGTTGTTCAATGTACTTCTTCTTAACTGCAAGCTCATTATCGTATTTCATTCCAGCATAATCACAACCGCCGCATTTTTCTGAAAATGCACAATGAATCCGTCTTTCTTTCTCATCATATCTATTCGTCATAAAATATTTAACTCCTCATCTCTCCTCATGCTTGTAGCTCATACTCAAGATTATTGTTATGTCTTGCCTTAGCTACTCGCACAAAAGGGCAACCGCCCATACAAGCAGTTGCCCTTAACATCAGTCTTTGTTAATTATAATGAAGTATTCTCGTCTGTACTTCCAAGAATCTTAACCTTACCTTCGTAGAATTCTTTAACTGCGATTGATAATGGCTTGTCTTTCTCTGAACATCTTACAAGAGGAGTTCCAACCTGAAGCTTTCTCTCATCTTCCTTAGAAATTCTCTTCTCCTCAACCTTATCCTTGTCCTTTTCTTTCTCTTTTTCCTTGTTGCTTGCTTCAATTCTTGCCTTGGCAATCTTCTCCTCAACGCTTCTTGCATCGATGATTTCCTTAGCTCTGTTAGCAGTTGCCTTAACAATTGAATATCTGCTCTGTACTAAAGGCTGCTCGCCCTCTTCAACCTCACTGTTAATTACAGCCATTAATTCAGTATACGATGGATGTATCATTATATTATTCTCCTTTCGAATAAACCTTTAATTCTTCTTTAATATTATTAATCAGTCCAAGATTATACTTAGCTTTCATCTTTTCAGATAACACAATATCATGAATACGGCCGACACATAAATCGACTTCATCGTTGATAACTATGTAATCATAATCCTCAACACCTTCTGCTTCCTCTGCTGCTCTTGAAAGACGGGCTTTGATTGTCGCCTCGTCTTCTGTTCCTCTGCCACGGAGTCTCTTTTCAAGTTCTGCTGCTGACGGTGGTGTTATAAACATAAGCACTGCATCTGGGAACATTCTCTTGATATTCATGGCACCCTGTATCTCAATCTCAAGAATAACATTGTTGCCCTTATCAAGCTGTTCTTCAACATATGCCTTAGGTGTTCCGTAATAATTGCCAACATACTGTGCATGCTCTATTAAAGCATCTTCAGCAATCATCTTCTCGAATTCTTCTACAGTCTTAAAGAAATATTCTCTTCCATCAGCTTCGCCTTCTCTTGGCTTTCTTGTTGTAGCTGATATAGAAAGTGAATACTCATCATGAAGCTCTAAAAGTCGCTTCATAACAGTTCCTTTTCCTGCACCAGAAAATCCTGAAATAACTAATAATAGTCCTTTGCTCATATAATTACCTCATTCTGCACATAAAGTGCACAAGTTATTATACCTAACAAGCCCGAAACAATCAAGTAAATTTAATCAAAACCCATTAAAAATATATTGAAAGCCTACTCAATGTTCTGAATCTGCTCTCTTACCTTCTCAATCTCAGTCTTTAAGTCAATAGCTGCATTAGATATCTCAATGTCATTAGCCTTAGATAGAGTTGTGTTAGCCTCT
>OKRY01000430.1_pt1 | contig 32837 bp, 25 predicted proteins | sample 1601121 | NCBI WGS metagenome assembly OKRY01 (sample SAMEA3541546, study PRJEB24748) | human gut metagenome | biome: human gut; feature: human-associated habitat; material: faeces | place: China | collected 2012
CCAGAAAATAAGAAAGGATTTTAGAAATGTATAGAAGCTTTCATCCAAGGAGAAAAGAGAAAATAGTCACAACGATACTTTGGTTTTTGGCACTTGCCTGCTCTACCTATATTTTATGGAAAATTAATCCCTATCCAATTCAGCGCGGCATTGGCTGGACAAAACAAAAGACAGAACAGTTTTTAAATTGCTGCATAGACAATACAGTTTCTAATACACTTCCATCGCTTTCTATTTTTTTTGACTGTGAAGGATTATCTAAAGAAAATATAACTCAGACAAATACGTTTTTTTCAAGTGATCCCTTTTATCAGCAGTTCCAAAATAATATTGGTTGCTCTCCAGACAAAAAACACGGATAGGTTATGCCCAGAGGCACAAGATAATCCTGATATGCCTGCTGTATGAGCCTGTTTAGAGAATATAGCTTGAAGCTTATCTCGTCATCAAGCAGCTGCGGCTGTATGTTATTCATATTATCGGTATGCATTGTTGTTTGGGTGGCAAAGTTAAGGTTTTTCCCGTTCAATCAGTCATTTTTGCTTGCTAAAGTTATCTTTTATGACAAAAATATGCAGTAGGTCGCGCGCGACTGAAATTATCCTGCCGTGCGACATGTTGGCAGCGATGTTGCAGTATGTCAGGTGTAGTGACAATAACCATAATATCAGAGATAGGACAGCATATATGGAAAGAAAACAGATAGACTTTGTGACTTACCCTCAGGAGACACATATGGTAGGTGACGGATTCAGGGTTCACAACTTCATACCACAGATGCCGGGAATGAGCCGGTATGATATGGATCCGTTCCTGCTGCTCGACTATAATGCTGCAATGCCTGTGGCACCAGGTGTCCCGCGTGGAGTGGGGACACACCCGCACCGGGGATTCTCTACGGTCACGTTTGCTTATCGCGGCAGTGTGGAGCATCGCGACAGCCGCGGCAATCATGGAATAATAAGTGAAGGCGATGTTCAGTGGATGACGGCTGCCAAAGGTGTGCTTCATGAGGAACTTTATGAGCGTGAGTTCGCTGCCCGTGGCGGTTGTTTCCAGATGGTCCAGCTATGGGTCAATCTGCCCGCAAGCCACAAAATGGACGAACCTTCATACCAGTCGATTCACCGTGAGGACATGGGACGTGTGGAACTGCCGTCAGGCGGAGGCGTCGTTGAGGTGGTGAGCGGTCAGTACAAAGGTGTAAGCGGACCTGCCAGAAGCCATGTTGATGTGACAATGCTCAATCTCAGGATGAACAAAGGCGGAAAAGCTGAGTTCAGTTTCAATGAGAAACACACAACCTTTCTCATCGTGCTCAGTGGGGCGGTAGAGGTGAATGGTGTGGGTGTTCCGCAAGACAATGTTCTGAAATTCAAGCGCAAGGGCGACTCCTTTGACATTGTTGCCACAGCAGACAACACCGTTGTGCTGCTCGTGTCTGGTGCTCCTTTGCATGAACCTATTGTCGGCATAGGTCCGTTTGTGATGAACTCACATGAGGAACTTGTTCAGGCATTTGAGGATTTCAGTGACGGAAAGTTTGGATATATGTGATATATGATAATAAAAATACAAGACAAATGAAAGAGAGAAAAGTAATACAGAAAGTAAGAGGCGTGCGCGCAACCGATGGTGCCGGAGTAAGACTTGTGAGAGTATTGGGTAATGAAACGATGTATGACTTTGACCCGTTTCTGATGCTCGATTCGTTTGACAGCGATAATCCTGACGACTACAGACGCGGTTTCCCGGAGCATCCGCACCGTGGCATAGAGACTGTCAGTTTTATTGCAAAGGGCAGTATGACTCATGAGGATCACCTCGGCAGCAGGCAGACAATCACAGATGGGGAGGCGCAGTGGCTCACCGCGGGCTCAGGGGCATTCCATTCTGAACAACCGGGAGGTATACGTATGTTGGGGTTGCAGTTGTGGCTCAATATGCCTGGAAACAGGAAGATGTCTGCTGAGCCTGAATATCATGGCATAACTCGTGATGAGATACCGGAGTTCAGGTCTGACGGGGTGTTGCTGAGGGTATTGACCGGAGAGTATCACGGACTGAAAGGATGGCAGGGCAGATATGTTCCGCTCGATTATTACGACCTGCATATGCAGCCCGGAGCAAAAACGGAGATTGACGTGAAGCCGGGCAATACAGTCATGGTATTTACTCTTGTTGGTGACGTGATAACCGGAGGTTCTGCAGTCGTTGAAAAAACAGCAGCCCGCTTCTCTGACGGAGATACTGTTGTCATTGAGGCTGGCGGTGACGGGGCTGAGGTGATGCTTATGTCGGCTCCACCACTCAATGAGCCTATAGCCTGGTATGGACCTATAGTCATGAACAGCGAGCATGAATTGCGCACAGCCTTGCGTGAACTTGAAGAGGGGACATTTTTGAAGGGAAATACAAAATATACTTAAATTATACAGTATTATTACCGTTTCTGACTTTTAATGTTAATTTTGCATTTGTGAACATGGATGGTCCTAACATGTCTGACAGACCGTAGTGTCTTCAATTGGAGTTTTAACTCACACTATGTTACAACTTCCGCACATGGTATTGACATGTCTTGCCATATTGCATAGAGGCACTATAGAAGAAGGTATCAGGCATAATATAAACTCGGACTGAGTGACCGTCCTCTTTATTTTAACTATAAAAAAGAATGAACTTATGAAATTAGAACAGAATTTTCTGCGTAGCAACGACCTTGGTCTGCTGTTGCTTCGTATTACAGTTGGAGGCATGATGCTTTTCCATGGTATACACAAGGCGGTTTATGGCGTCGGCCCCATCGGGGATATGCTCTCTGCAATAGGATTGCCGTCGTTTATTGCATACGGGTCGCTGCTTGCCGAACTTGTTGCTTCACTCATGATTGTCTGTGGTGTATGGACCCGTATGGCATCCGTGGTGTTTGCCGGTAACATGATTGTGGCTATACTGATGGCACATTCGGCTGACATATTCTCGATAAATGCCATGACTGGCGGATGGGCTATAGAGCTTCCTGCATTCTATCTGCTTGCCTCTGCTGTGCTATGCCTTACCGGTGCCGGCAAGTATGCGGTTACAAAGGACAGCTTCTTGGATTAGGAATATTGCAAGAACGGAATCAGGGGGTCCGTTCTTGCTTTATCATTGTAATTTCAGAAAATGCATGGAATGTCATTCAATCCTCATATCCGGCTCTATGTATATCCCTGTCGCTAACACGCATATATATATTATTATCAACGGAAGGCACGATGTAGGTGATATGTGAAGCAGTACGCTCATTAAAGATTTTACACACTGAACATTTCTCAAACTGAGTCCCTTTTCTTCGTATGCGCAATTCTGATTCTGCAACGGCAAGTGAACATTTAAAAAGAACGTCACGTAATTCATAGTGGAATGCAAATGATATCGGATTCCCGTCATAATCATGCCCTATATTGACATAATTTTTGAAATTCCTTATCTCAAACACTATGTCATATGCGAATGTATAGAACAGAATTCTGTCTGTTGTGTCATTTACGTTAACCGACATTATTGTGCGTATTCTATGTTCTTCTGGAATCAAGATGAATGTCGGACCTTCTATATGTTGGGTTACATCCATCAAATCGCTATCTGTTATTGGTTTATTGTAATGAGACTTGAATGATGTGCCGATAATTTTATATAGCTTGACGTCTTCATAATTGAGGTCAGGCATTTGAACTTCTTCTATATTTGACGGTTTGGGACGATGTTCAAAACATTTTGCAAATACAGGATCTGATTCTGGTAATACGTGTATGTGTTTTTGTTTGAGATCTATGATACAATCTACCCATGGGGTTGAAAGACGATAGTTCGACGTGTCCTGAATATACCAATTATCTATTCTTGTCAGTTTTTTCATCAATTCCCAATGAGCTTGAATGTTCTTGTCATATTTATATTTTCCACCATCGGTGTCAACAAAAGGAATGGCGAACATATATGCTATATCATATATCCATATAATGGCAGTACAATATGGAGCGTCAAGTTTGTTTTGTCGGTTATTTATGAAAATATCCAGAATCGGCTGTTCTTTAAATTCTGCCCCTGGCAGTAATGCAAGAAGAATGGACGGCAATGCATCAGGTGTCCAGTCCATGTATTTAATCCATTTGATTGTATTCACAAAATGAGGTAGCTCTGTTTTTGGCAGAATGTCTATTACCATCTTGCATAAAGCCTTGTACATGCGCTCATTGTTTATGGGCGTTTTCAGTTCCAAACGCATGTTGAAAGGTTGGTTTTTCATTACTTCTGATTGCGGTAAGGCTTCCTTCATGAGAAACAATTCCGGCTCTCCATGACTGCCAGCTTTGACAATGAAGCTCTTTCCTACGACAGTAGGAACCTTGGTTGTCTTTTTACGGGAAAGAACAGGTTAAAAAGCAGATTTAGGCAAATTTGAGCATTTCTACTGAAAGTCAGGAAGTTCGGTATAGGTTGGCACGAAGTGGCACATGTACGGAAGACAGGCTTTGGGAAGAATATGGAAACAGATGCTCTTCCAAACCATTACCCGACATCGGATGCACTTTTAACGCTAACGGTCTATATTTCTGCGTTCTGCGTAAGTTTACATTCTGCCTTTACAACTCCCGTAAACTAATTTTGCACCAAACAAAAAGCAAGGATTATGAGGAGTACATTCAAGACGGTGTTCTACGTGAACGCAAGCAAGGAGAAGAACGGAAATGTCCCCATCATGGGGCGAGTGACAATCAACGGGACTATCGCGCAGTTCAGTTGCAAGCAGAGCATTCCGAAGACACTTTGGGATGCCAAGGGAAACCGTGCCAAAGGCAAGAGCAAGGAGGCACAGGCGATAAACTTCGCGCTGGACAACATCAAGGCGCAGATAGCGAAGCACTACCAGCGGCTTTCCGACCGTGAGGCGTATGTGACCGCTGAAATGGTGCGCAACGCCTATCAGGGCATCGGTACGGAATACGAGACGCTGCTCCGTGCCTTTGACAAGGAGAACGAAGCGTTTGCCAAACGTGTGGGCAAGGACCGCGCCAAACGGACATACCAGAAATATCTCACTGTCCGCAAATACGTTGCCGAGTTCATAAAGTCGCATTACAGGCGCAGCGACATTTCCATGAAGGAATTGACGGAGGATTTCATCCGTGACTACTGCCTGTACCTACGCAATGAGGTGGGGCTTGCACAGTCTTCCGTGTGGATATACTCCATACCGTTGAAGCACATCGTCACCACTGCACACTACAACGGCAAAATATCACGTAACCCGTTTGCTATGTTCCACGTTGACCGCGACCTCAGGGAACGTGGCTTTCTGACGGAGGAAGAACTTCAGGCATTGGGTGCTATCAAGCTGGACAATCCCAATTTCGCACTGGCAAGGGATTTGTTCCTGTTCGGATGCTGGACGGGCATATCGTTCGTGGACATCAAGAACCTCACGACTGACAATATCGTGGAAATGAACGGTGCGCTGTGGATTGTATCGAAACGACAAAAGACAGGTGTTCCGTTCCAAATCAAACTGATGGATATCCCGATGCAGATAATCAAGCGTTATGAACCGTTTCGGACAGACAAGAAACTGTTCAATATAGGCTCTCTCGACATGGTGAACAGACGCATAAAGAACATAGCGAAGAAGTGCGGCATTGAGAAACCTATTTCATTCCACGTCAGTAGGCACTCGTTCGCCGTCATGGCTTTGAACTACGGCATGCCGATAGAGAGCGTGAGCAAGATTCTCGGTCACACGAAAATCACCACCACGCAGATTTACGCAAAGGTGACGAACACGAAACTTGACAGCGACATTTCCGCCTTTGAAAGCAAAGTGAGCGGTCGTTTCGCCATATGAAGTAGGAGCTATGAAACGGGAAATAATAACTATGGACGTGTACGGCAAGGTTGCCATTCCGTCCGATGCTGCCAATATATGGATGAACGAAATGGAATTGGTGGAGCTGTTCGAAACAATCGCCCCGACACTCCGTGCCGCCATCCGAGCCGTATATAAAAGTGGAGTGCTGCAACGACATGAGGCAGAACGGTATATCCGTTTGCCCGACGGGTACGGTATGGACGTGTACGCCCTGCCTATGGTAGTGGCACTCGCATTCCGCATCAATACCCCATGCGCGGCAAGAGTACGCAAAGCCCTGTTGGAAAGGTTGTACGGGCGAAAAGAAAGACAAGTCCTGTGGGTGTCAATTGACAGACCGATGTGCGAGTATTAGAGCGTGAGTACGTACCTATGCTAACCGCCCGAAGAAGCGACAAAGGAATGCTTCTTCGGGCATTCTTTTATTGTTTTGCCACACCTTTTCTTATGCGCTTTTCTGCATTTTCTTGTCAGCTTGTTACGATTGCGCCGTTCCGCTTCATTTTGCGTATCAGTGTTTTATGCGTTACATCATAACTTTGCACCCGATTGTTTAACCCGTTGCCGACACTGTTATCGGCGACACAAAACCAAGCAAAGCCTATGGCAGAACAAGACGAATTCATCCGCGTGGGGACAACTCTCTACAAGATTGTTGACCAGCCGCTGATTGACGGGGGCTGTGTGAAGAAACGCATCGCATGGAACTCCGAGACCTTGCAGCAGGACTACGGCAAAGACCGCATGGCGACCGTGCCGAAGTATGACGGTTTCTGTACCGTACCCGACCATGTGGGCTACAAGCCCGTTGTCGGGAAGTTCCTCAACCTCTACGAGCCGATAGGACACCGACCGCAGGAGGGTGGCTTCCCCTGCATCCGTTCGTTAATGGAGCATATCTTCGGATAGCAATACGAGTTGGGCATGGACTACCTGCAACTGCTTTACCTGCAACCTGTCCAGAAGCTGCCTATCCTGCTGTTGGTGTCCGAAGAACGGAACACGGGCAAAAGCACGTTCCTGAACTTCCTGAAAGCCATTTTCCAAGACAACGTGACGTTCAACACCAACGAGGACTTCCGCAGCCAGTTCAATTCCGATTGGGCAGGCAAGTTGCTCATCATGGTGGACGAAGTACTGCTCAACCGCCGCGAGGACAGCGAGCGGTTGAAGAACCTCAGCACCACACTTTCCTACAAGGTGGAGGCGAAAGGCAAAGACCGTAACGAAATCGGCTTCTTCGCCAAGTTCGTGTTGTGTTCCAACAACGAGCACCTGCCCGTCATCATCGATGCAGGCGAGACACGCTATTGGGTACGCAAGATAGAGCAGTTGCAGTGTGACGACACCGACTTCCTGCAAAAGCTGAAGGATGAAATCCCGGCTTTCCTGTACTACTTGCAGCACAGGACGATGGCAACGAAAAAAGAAAGCCGTATGTGGTTCTCACTGCAACAAATAGAAACGGAAGCTTTGCGGAAGATAATCCGCAGCAACCGCAACCGCCTCGAAATAGAGATGGCGGACTTGCTGCTCGACATCATGGCGAAGATGGAGGTGGAAACGGTATCATTCTGCCTGCATGACATCATCCCCCCTGCTGCTGTGTTCGCAGGTCAAGGCGGAGAAGCCGCAGGTGAGGAAAGTGGTGCAGGAGTGCTGGAAACTGTCCCCTGCACCCAACGGGCTTACCTATACCACCTACGTGTATGGAGGCGAGGGACGCTATCAGCCACGCAAGGGAGTGGGCAGGTATTACACCGTGACCAAAGGACTGCTGGAAAGCCTGTGATATTCTGTTGAATTGTTGAATGTATATAATATAATGTTGATATATAGTAATATACAGGCTCAACAGAATGCCAACAACGCCCAACGGACGATGAAGAGGAAACGCTGCAACATCCAATCCTGCCCTCACTTCTTCTTTTCTTTGCCGTTTGTTGGGCATCATGCGTTTGTTGAGGATAAGTTGAGCATGTATCAAACAATATATCAGCATGTTATATGCTATATTCAACACTTCAACGCTTTTACACCCGTCAACAAGTCCGTGGGGAAAACGTCTGGATGCCCCAAGCAGGTATTACGTATGCCGACATGCCATCATGCCGACAAGCAGGCATGGCAACATGACGGCACGAAAACATGGCGACATACCGACATGGCAGCATGACGTACAATCCGGACAGGCAAAAGAGGAAAAGGCATCCGGCAGCCACCGACAGCGCAGCGGATTTTGAGGAACGGAAAAGCCATAGCTCATTAGGGCGTTTTCTTCACGCACCGCTGCGCTAATGCTAAAAACGCCCCAATGAGCCGAAGGGGTTGCCCCCCTTTGGAAACCCCGTTTGCATCATGCGGCATGACCGCAGCGGACGGGCATGAACAAACAAGTTTGTAGAACCTATAAAAACAAAAGACGAACATGGGATACATAAGCATCCAATTCAACAAGGCGAATGGCTCGGCTGACACGGGCGCGTCCGACCACATCGAACGCAAGACCATCCCCAAGAACGCCGACCTTACACGTACCTGCCTAAACCGTGAGCTGGTGGACTTCCCCGATGGCGTGACGAACCGCACCGAGGCAATCAACCACCGTATCCGCACGGCAGGCATCAAGAGGAAGATAACGCCCGACCAAGTGAGGGCAATCCGCATCGTGCTTTCGGGCACACATGAGGACATGATGAAAGTGCAGGACGAGGGCAGATTAGACGAATGGTGCGCTGACAATCTGCAATGGCTGCACCGCATGTTCGGACGGGAGAACACCGTTTCGGCAGTCCTGCACATGGACGAGCATACGCCGCACATCCACGCTACGGTCGTACCGATTGTAACGGGCGAACGCAGGAAAGCGAAAAAGAAGCAACAGGTGGAAGGCAAGCGCACCTACCGCAAGAAAACGGATGCCATTCGCCTGTGCGCTGATGACGTACTGACACGTGAGAAGCTGTCAGCCTATCACGACAGCTACGCCGAGGCAATGGCGAAATACGGCTTGCAGCGTGGCATCCGTGGTTCGGAGGCACGGCATACCACCACCGCCCAATACTACCGTGACTTGAAGCGGCAGACGGGAGAACTCGAAGCAGACGTGCGTCAGTTGCAGACGGAGCGGCAACAGGCGGAACAGAAACTTGACGAGGTGAAGAAAGAAATCAAGTCGGAAAAGCTGGAAGCCGCCAAGACCGAGGCGAAAGCCGCACTCGTGGCAAAGGTCGGTTCTCTTTTGGGTGGTGGAAAGTTGAAAGCGGAAAGGGAAGGGTTTCAGCAGCGCATAGCAGAACTTGAAAATCAAAATGCGAAGTTGGAACAGCATATCAAGCATATGGAACGTGAACACCAAGCCCAATGCAGCAAGTTCGGTGAGTATATAGACAAGGTAAAACGATACTTCCCTCATGTGGATAAATTGTTGCCCTTGATAGACTTCTGTCGTAATACGCTGCACTTCTCCGAATGGATTATCCAGGAACTTTGCAAGTTGAAGAAAGTGAACTTGAAAGGCGATTTCTATTCACCTGAGTTCAACCGCAAGTTCCATGCAGAAAGCGCGGCTTTCTCGTTTGAGGAAGACAAAAGCAGGACTGGGCATTTCCAAATATGTGTGAACGATATTCCACTTGTGCAATGGTTCCGGCAGAAAGAGCATGAATGGAGAAACGGTTTAGAATTTGCCACAACAAGGCAGGATAAAAGATTAAAAATATAAAACAGCAAGGAGAGTGTAAATAGAACTGCGTTAAACTACTTTCAAGCTATTTTATTGTAGCTTGATATAGTTCTATTTACACTCTCTACTAATTTCACATTTCTGCATCATTAGTTCCATGCATTTAATGACGGAGATTTTTGAATTTCAATCTTAATTTTTTCATTCAACAATAAATCCACTTGCTCTGTCATGTTTGTTTTACAAGCAGGGAAGTATTTCAATTCAAACTCAGCAAATTCTTTACTTATTCTGACAACTTTGGATTCCAGCGATAATGAGCAGATATATTCAAATTTGTTTTTCAGATATACTCTGATAATCTTAGCTATGAAAAATGGAAAAAGATTACCATCATTAAATCCAGAGTAAATAGCTATAAGATTTCCTTCATCAGGTATCTCATAAGAACAACTACCTCTGAAAGTTGTTTGCCCTATATATTTTAAATCATCCGCCATATGCGAAAAAGTATCATTTGAGACTTGGACTAAAACACGTATCTGATTCATAAGTATTTATATTATTATATTACATATTGATATACATGACAGGGTTCTGTCTTTTCCCTATCAAATGAGATATGTTCATATTTACAAATGGGGAATCAACAATTTCTTCGTCTTCAAATTCCCAGCGCCCAGCGTATTCCTTAGAATTAGTCAAATACCAAAATTTGGGTTTGAATACCCCGACTATGTATCCTGAGCATACAGCAAAAACGAAGTCTGCATTTTGGACACGCTTACCACTTAATCTCCAATACTTTCTTGTACACTCATATAGGTTTGGTCTTTCACACAAAAGATAAGTTCTGCTTATATTAAAGCAGACAATCTTGTCATTGTTATTATTCTCAAAGTAGCCATAATCTCTAAAGACTTTCTCTGTGTGCAATATCTCTTTTATTCTATTCATGTTCGTATTCTTTTGCTTAATTGACTTCTGTCAAGTTTGAAGTCTTTTGCCTAATGGTTACAAAGTTAATGATTTTTATTGGTAGTTTGATGGATTGCCAAGGAAATGTGCTAACTTTGCATCAAAATAAGAGTTGTTTGACAGAAATACACTGCATATCGCAGAATTTATGACCGTTGCCAAGTCATTACCTCGCTTTCAGCGAAAAGTGCGCAAGTTGTTTATTTCTAAATCATTCCTGTTTTATCATCGTATTTCCGCAGGAAATATGGTACATTGCCCTGCGGAAATCCATAATATAGCGGAAATTGTCTTCTGTCATTGACAGATCGTTGTTGCACGAGTCGCATTCTTCATTGCAAATCAACAACTTGTTTCCAAGACCTTCCTGTATGGCATGTGCAACGTTGTTAAAAGTAACATCAGGCATTCTCCTGCCACAGAAACGGCACACACGTTTAGATTTTTCCTCTTCTCCAACACACACTTTTATTCCATCATATCCGAAGGACATGTATGTGAAGTATATGTCCATCATTAAGTAATAGTGGAATGCCATGTTGTGTAAGTTAGCATTCCAAGACATGCCTTGTTTAATTGCCTTAATGCATAGTATCGCAGTCTTACGCGCTACTACAGATGTCTTTTCTTCATTAAAATAATAAAAGCAATTGCCATCTGGAAGTTTTGATATGAAGCCGCTCAGTTTACGGATGTGTGAGCCTGTAGCTTTGTCATATTTCTTTACTAATGTATTCAGAGCATCGCGTGTCTTCTGACATACTTCTATTCTGCATCCACCGGGCATAAAGTTTCTTACATGACACCTGTGGAAATATGCATCTTCTATGTCTGTCGTCATTACTCCGTTTGTATCCTTATAGATAATGCGCTGATTGTTTATAGGTGAATACAATATAACTTTAAGTATAGACATGATAATAAAGTGTCAATTATATTTATGGTCTGAAATATGTAAAACGAGTCATGTGTTTTCTTGCTACAGACTGCGTTTAAAACTATTGTTTAGATAAGGACTGATTGTCGATAAACCGCCAAAACAGCGTTTTTCCAGGGCCGTAGGCTATTCATTGCTCTTCCGCTTAGCGGTAATCCTCTTGTTTACTGCTTTTGTATTATATAATTTGGTGTTTCTTCTACAGAATCAAGGACCAATCTGTATGAGAGCGGCACTAAATACTGATAAACTATGATGACTTTATTTGTGCTAATCGTAGTACTTCAAGTATGGATACATAATACGTGGAGCATAAATGAATGTGTGATTATACGCTACTTGGATTTTGCTTAAAAGTAATATGTATTTTCATATTGCTTTATTATTGTATATGCATGTTCGGTATCCGGTGCTACTCTGCATAAAACACAAAAGGGATTGCTGTTTTGCAACCCCTTTGTTGTATGTGTATTTTTACTATTTTTATCCGCAGCAGAACAGTACAATCATTTGTGCTGTAAATATTCTTAAGAACATAGCCAGCGGGTAAACTGTTGAGTAACCTACAGCAGGTGCCTCCCTTGAACAACTGGAGTTAGCGTAAGCGAGAGCTGGCGGGTCTGTATATGTTCCGGCTATCATTCCCATTATTGTGAAATAGTTCAACTTGAAGCGCACGCGTGCGATGACGCCTACCAACAATATCGGGATGATAGTAATCATGAAACCTGTGTATACATATTTCAGACCGTCTCCCTGAATGACTGTTTCCCAGAAACCTGCGCCGGCTTTTATGCCCACACTGGCGAGGAATAGCACCAGACCAATCTCTCTTAACATCATATTTGCTGATGTTGTCGTGTATGTAACCAGTTTGAATTTATATCCGAAGCGTCCGATAAGAATAGCTATGATAAGAGGACCTCCAGCCAAACCCAACTTCAACGGTACAGGCATGCCGGGGATTGCCAAAGGAATACTTCCAAACAGAATACCTACCAATATACCGATAAAGATTGTTGCGATGTTCGGGGAGTCGAGTCTTTTAACCGAATTTCCCATTATGTCAGCTACTCGGTTGACATTATCCATAGGACCGACAACAAGAATCTTATCACCTACCTGAAAATGATAGTTTCTGCTTGCAAAGACATCCATTCCCTGCCTTGATACTCGTGTCACGGTTACACCATAAACACTTGAGAAGTGCATCTTTCCAAGCGTTTTGCCGTTCATTGAAGGACGGGTGATGATTATTCTACGAGATACCAATGGCTGGTTCTGGTCTTCTTCTGACCATGGTGTATCTATTTCCGGACCTATAAATGCCTTTATCGCCTCGGCATCGGCTTCTGCGCATACAATCAGTACTTCGTCTCCCAATTCGAACACAGTCTTACTGTTGGGAATTAAAGTGGTGCCATTGTGCTGTAAACGTGAACATACCAAATCTCTGTTTAAGAATTCTGAAATTTCCCTGAGCGTTCTTCCTGCCAGATAAGAGTTGTTCACTTTCAGATGCATCTGATGTGGTTTTGCGTGAGGATTTTCGGCTTCTTCTTCCTCCAGCATCTTTTCTTCGTCTGCAAGCTTTGTCTTGGTCAGATAGCGGATGGCGATTGTGGCACCGATGATGCCTAATACTCCAAGAGGATAAGCGCATGCATATCCGGATGCTATCTGTGGGACATTATTTCCAAACAAAGATGCCAAAGCCTCGTTTGCGGCTCCAAGTCCTGGAGTGTTTGTTACAGCACCGTATAAGGTACCTACCATCATCGGTAGGTTGTTGACGTTTTCGGTGTCAAAAAATATAAAATAACAAGCAAACATGACAAGTACGTTTAGCAGTACTATTGTCACCGACAGCATATTTAATGTTATACCTCCTTTTTTGAAGCTTTCAAAGAATCCAGGACCCACTTGTAGTCCTATGCAGAACACAAACAAAATCAATCCGAAATCCTGAATGAAGTTCAGAATATTGGTCGGGGCTGTAAATCCAATATGTCCGGCGACAATTCCTGCAAACAGTACGAATGTCACACCGAGGGAGATTCCGCCAAACTTGATTTTTCCGAGCAAGACTCCAACTGCTATAACGAATGCGTAAAGCAATGTTATGTGAGCCACAGAGTCTGTTGTAGTAAACAGATCAATAAGCCAATTCATATTATAACCATATATATTATTTTAATAACTTCTTGCAATTATAACCCGTTTGGATGCTGGTTTGCCCGATACCATATCTATACCGTTTGTGGGTTCGTATCCAAAGGGCTCACACCGTATAGTTGCCTGTGTCTCTTCTTTTATTTTTGCTTCTGTCTCAGCCGTACCGTCCCAATGACAAAGGAAGAAGCCGCCGTCCTTTATCTTTTCTTTAAATTCTGTATAGTCATCGCATTCATAAATATGAGCGTCGCGGAATGATTTTGCCTTGTCAAACATGTTTTTTTGTATTTCATCCAACAAAGATTTGACATAGTCTGCGATACCTTCAATTGGTCTGGTCTCTTTTTCCAGTGTGTCACGGCGCATTACCTCAATTGTACCATTTTCAATATCTCTTGCACCGAGAACAAGGCGGACAGGTACTCCTTTTACTTCGTAATCGGCAAACTTGTAACCGGGACGTTTGTTCTCTGCATCATCATATTTTACAGAAATTCCGGACTCACGTAATTGTCTGATTATTGGCGCTGCTTTTTCTGATATCTTAGCCAGCCCGTCCGAGCCCTTTGAAATTGGAATTATTACTACCTGAATGGGTGCGAGCTTTGGAGGCAGAACCAGTCCGTTATCGTCAGAATGAGTCATTATGAGTGCTCCTATCAGTCTCGTCGACACTCCCCATGACGTAGCCCATACATATTCGGGTTTATTTTCTTTATTCAAATATGTTACATCAAATGCTTTTGCAAAATTCTGACCCAAGAAATGACTTGTGCCGCTTTGCAATGCTTTGCCGTCTTGCATCATCGCTTCAATGGTGTAAGTATTCAATGCTCCGGCAAAACGTTCAGTTTCGCTTTTCACGCCTTGGACAACAGGCATTGACATCCAGTTTTCTGCAAAGTCTGCATAGACATGAAGCATCATTTGTGCTTCCTTTTCAGCTTCTTCTTTTGTGGCATGTGCCGTATGGCCCTCTTGCCATAAGAACTCTGACGTACGTAAGAAAGGTCTAGTACGCATTTCCCATCTCATTACGTTACACCACTGGTTGCACATTAATGGTAAATCACGCCACGAATGTATCCAGTTCTTATATGTATTCCATATGATGGTTTCAGATGTGGGACGTATAATCAACTCTTCGTCCAACTTTGCTGTGGGATCAACTTCTATTCCGCTTTTGTCTTCTTTGGAACGCAATCTGTAATGTGTAACCACCGCACATTCTTTGGCAAAGCCTTCCACGTGTTCTGCCTCACGGCTTAAAAAAGATTTTGGTATTAACAACGGAAAATAAGCATTCTGAACCCCTGTCTCTTTAAACATTGAGTCCAGCTGATGCTGCATCTTTTCCCAAATGGCGTATCCGTAAGGCTTGATAACCATACATCCACGTACCGCGGCCTGTTCTGCCAAATCCGCCTTTACGATTAAATCATTATACCATTGGCTGTAGTTATCAGCTCTTTTGGTAAGTTCTTTTAATTCTACCATTATATATGATTATAATTTATATGATTATTTTGGGTGCAAAAGTACAAAAAATTGTTGTAACATAGCATCATAATAATAAAAAACGCTACCTTTGCAAATGTATATAATAATTTACAGACAAATAAAAAAACAGGATTATGAAAAAAATTAGGATTATGACACTTACAATGTGTTTGCTTGCCATTATAGGATGTCAGACAAAACAGGGTACAGGTGCATTGATTGGAACAGGTGGCGGAGCTGCATTAGGTGCAATAATTGGTAAGATAGCCGGAAATACAGCCGTTGGTGCAGCTATAGGCGGAGCGGTCGGTGCAGGAGCCGGTGCGTTGATTGGGCGTCATATGGACAAAGTCGCAGAAGAAGCTGCAGCACAGGTTGAAAATGCAAAAGTAGAGGAAGTTACTGATGCAAATGGTCTGAAAGCAGTAAAGGTTACTTTTGATTCCGGAATATTGTTCGCTACAAATAAGGCAGACCTTAATGCAACATCAAAGAACGAACTTGCAAAGTTCTCAACAGTACTGAAGAATAATGCAGATTGCCATATTGACATATACGGACATACTGATTCTACCGGAAATGATGGAATAAATATTCCTTTAAGTAACAGTAGGGCAAAAAGTGTCGCTGATTATCTGAAGAGTTGTGGCGTGTCAAATTCGCAGTTTCAGCAGATTACTGGAAAAGGTAGCTCTGAACCAGTAGCTGACAATGGCACGGCTTCAGGACGTCAGCAAAACAGACGTGTTGAAATATATATGTATGCAAGTCAGGCTATGATAGATGCTGCAAATGCCGGGACTTTAAAGTAAATATTTTGTTTGACTTTAATCATATTAAGTCATCACAAGTACTTTGTGATGACTTAATATGTTTATATACGAGAAATAAATTTGACAATGAAATTAATAGGTAGGATTTTACGCTGGGGAATCGCCTTGTTTTTCAGCAGTACCATACTTATGGTGATTGCCTATAGATTTATTCCTGTTTATATTACACCGCTTATGGTAATAAGATGTTTTCAGCAGGCTTTGAACAATGAGCATATAACATTGCATCATAAGTGGATACCAATAGAAGATATATCATGCTATTTGCCTGTGGCAGTAATGGCAAGTGAGGATCAGAAATTTCTTATACATCACGGTTTTGATTTTAATGCAATAGAGAATGCTGCCAGATATAACAGGCATGGCAGGAAACGCATGGGAGCAAGTACCATCTCACAACAAACAGCTAAGAATGTGTTTTTATGGCCCGGACGTACATGGGTCAGAAAAGGTTTCGAGGCTTATTTTACCGTTCTTATTGAATTGCTGTGGAGCAAACAGAGAATCATGGAGGTATATCTCAATTCAATTGAGATGGGAAATGGCATATATGGGGCAAGTGCTGTGGCAAAATATCATTTCGACAAAGAAGCTCGTGACCTAACAAGAGCTGAATGTGCATTGATTGCGGCAACACTTCCAAATCCAATAAAATACAGCAGTAAGACACCGGATTCGTATTTGTTGAATAGGCGAAAAAGAATAGAAAGGCAAATGAAATTCATACCAATATTGCCAAAGGAGGGAGAAGATATAAACCATAATACAGTTTCCGGAGGAATTTATAGAAGGAAATAGTTCATTATATACATTAATATATATGTTTGATTTTTTGAAAGATTTAGACGAAAATCAATTGTCCGCAGTAAAATATAATGATGGACCGCAACTTGTTATAGCAGGTGCAGGTGCCGGGAAAACAAGGGTGTTGACATACAAAATTGCCTATCTTCTTAAAAATGGAATTAAACCATGGAATATATTGGCGTTGACGTTTACAAATAAGGCTGCTGATGAAATGAAAGAGCGCATAGGAATTCTTGTCGGGGATAAATTGGCACGGCAGATTCATATGGGGACATTCCATTCTGTATTCTATAGGATTCTGAGAAATGAAATAAATAAAATAGACTACAAACCCAATTTTACGATATATGATGAGAGTGATTCAAAATCACTTGTTAATAGCATCATAAAAGAATATAATATTGATGAAAAAAAATATAGTCCGGGATTTGTCCTTAGCCAGATAAGTTATGCCAAGAATAATTTAATAAATATAGATGATTTTTCAGTAAATGGTAAAACAAATGTAATAGGAACTATTTATAGAGAATATATTCAGAGGTGCCATATCGCAAATGTAATGGATTTTGATGACTTACTGGTTCTGACATATAGGCTCTTTATGGATAATCCGGAAATACTGGCTGATTATGCTGACAGATTCAGGTATGTTCTTGTCGATGAATATCAGGATACAAATTATGTACAGCAAAAAATAATAGAGTTATTCTATAGAAAAAATGCTTTTATTTGTTTGGTCGGTGATGATGCTCAAAGTATCTACAGTTTTAGAGGAGCAAATATAGATTATATACTTGAATTTCCAAAAAAGAACGGATTTGAGATCTTCAAGTTGGAGCAAAACTATCGTAGTACAAAAAATATAGTTGCCGCAGCTAACAGCCTAATCAAACATAACGAACACCAAATATATAAAGATGTATACAGTAAGAAGGATGTAGGTGGGAAGCTTGACTTGAAGATTGCATATTCTGATAGAGAGGAAGCATGTATTGTATGTAATGAGATAAAGCGGATAAAACGACAGTCCGGATGCGACTATAAGGATTTTTGCGTGTTGTATCGAACTAATTCACAGAGTCGTGTTATTGAGGAAGAGCTTATAAATAAATCTATTCCATATAAAATATTCGGTGGGTTGAATTTTTATCAGCGTAAAGAAATAAAAGATATCATTGCGTACTTTCGACTGACTGTAAATACAGATGATGAGGAAGCAATAAGAAGAGTTATCAATTATCCGGTAAGAGGAATCGGAACAACCACACTTAAGAAACTTACAGAATCTGCAAAGGCTAATAGTGTAAGTATTTGGGAAGTTATATCGTTCCCAGACAGATATAGCCTTAATGTGAAAAGCAATACAAAAAATAAACTTATTGATTTTCATGATTTTATAGAAGAATGTAAACGCAAGAGCAATGAACTCGATGCATATGAATTAGGTGTAGAAATAATAGATAAAAGCGGTATAAAAGGAGTGCTTTATTCCAATGGTTCTCCTGAAGATGTTGCGCGACAGCAAAATGTAGAAGAATTATTGAGTGCTTTGAAAGATTTCGTTGACAATAAAAAAGAGGAGGGACAAGAGGACTTTTATATATCAGATTTTCTACAGACTATATCTTTAATATCAACTATAGATGATAATAACAATGATGACAATACTGTATCATTGATGACAATTCATTCGGCAAAAGGACTTGAATTTTCCACAGTGTTTATAGTTGGAGTTGAAGAAAATATAATCCCGAATATACGTATGTCTTCTTCACTACGTGAAATTGAGGAAGAAAGAAGGTTGATGTATGTTGCGATAACAAGAGCGCAAATGCATTGTATTATTACATATGCAAAAAGTAGATATAGATATGGAAAGATGGAATTCTGTCGTCCGAGTAGATTTATTTCTGAAATAGATTCTAATTATATACATAATAATGAAGACGAAATCCGTACAGAAACAGATTCGGCAAAGTGGGGAAGAACAAGTAACATGTTTACAAACCGCCATGTTAAAGTAAGTCATTTTACTAATGAAAATTTTGTAAGTAAAAACCGTCCAATGGAATCTGATATATCAGCAAGTGTGGATTATAATAGTGATGTGAAAATAGGAGATATAATAGAACATCAGCGTTTTGGAATCGGTACGATAGAAATGCTGGACGGTGAGGGGGAAAATACAAAAGCAACTGTGCGTTTCAACAATGCAGGAACTAAACAGTTATTGCTGAAATTCGCAAAATATAAGATAATTTCATGAGTTTTGAATAGGATTATGTTGTAAAATATAATTAATAGTATCTTAGTGTAAGGATATATATGTATCTTATGTTGAAACAAGCAGAATGTTATAATGATTGTATCATATATTCGTTTTCTCTTTTTTTAATATACAGAATATTGTTCTATTATGGCGTCACGGTTGATATTTAGAGAGGCTAACGAACATTCATGAGGGTTAAAAAAGGTAAAAGATGCTATGTGTGCGTATTTTTGCACGTTAATTTAATTAACTTTGTTGGATAAAATTTATAATATGAGAATGTATCAGACAATGAGATTGAGCTGTGTGTTTGTGGCTTTATCATTATGCTTATTTATGCAGGCAGCAAAGAAATATGTGCCTAAGAGGGAATTTCGCGGTGCGTGGATACAATGTGTTAATGGTCAATTTCAGGGACTTTCCACAGCCGCCATGCAGCAGAATCTGTCAAATCAGTTGGATGAATTACAAAAGTGCAATGTTAATGCGGTTATCTTTCAGGTTCGTCCTGAATGTGATGCTTTTTATCAAAGTAGCATTGAGCCATGGAGCCGCTTTCTTACAGGTGTGCAAGGACAGGCTCCATTACCATTTTGGGATCCGTTGCAGTGGATGATTGACGAATGCCATAAGCGTGGAATGGAACTTCATGCTTGGATTAATCCATATAGAGCTAAAACCAAAAGTACTCTTACGTTAGCCTCTTCACATATCGCAATAAAAAATCCTGCACGTGTATTCTCGTACGACGGACAGTTTATACTAAATCCCGGAATGCCAGAAAATAGAGAATACATTTGTAGGGTCGTGGATGACATTGTGTCACGCTATGACGTGGATGGTATTCATATTGATGACTATTTTTATCCATATCCTGTCGCAGGACAGTCTATTCCAGACAGTAACGAGTTTGCCAGATATAATAATGGCATACGGGACATTGGTGACTGGAGACGTTATAATGTCAATCTTTGCATAAAGGAACTCGGAGAAACAATACACAGACGCAAGCCATGGGTGAAATTCGGTGTTTCGCCATTCGGAATATATAGAAACAAAAGAACAGCTCCTAATATAGGTAGTGATACTGGAGGACTCCAGAATTATGATGATTTGTATGCGGACGTGTTACTTTGGGTTAACAATGGATGGGTGGATTATTGTGCTCCGCAGCTTTATTGGCAGATAGGTCACAAGACGGCAGACTACAAGACTCTGATAAACTGGTGGAACAGGTATTCATCCAACAGACCTATTTTCATTGGAGAGGACGTTGAGCGTACGGTAAAGTTTGCTGATGTGGATAATCCTTCGATAAATCAGATGCCGGCAAAGTATGCATTACGCAGCCAGATGCGCAATGTGAGTGGGGTTGTTTTATGGTATTCTAAAGCCGTGGTTGATAATGTTGGAAATTATGCAACAGTTTTGAAAAACAGCTATTGGAAATATCCGGCTTTGCAGCCTCTTATGCCTTTTATTGATGATGACAGACCAAGAAAACCAAGAAAGGTGAAGCCTATTTGGACAAGCGATGGCTACATACTGTTCTGGACACAGCCCAAAGGTAAGGATTGGGATGATAAGGCTGTGAAGTATGTTATTTATAGGTTTGCTCGCGGTGAAAAAGTAGACATTGATGACGCAACACATATAATTGATATCACAACAGATACTTTCTATAAGTTACCTTATGTCGATGGTGAGACAAAATACACTTATGTGGTAACATCACTCGACCGTATGGGTAATGAGAGCAAAGGCGTTAAGAAAAAGGTGAAACTTTAAAGTTGAAAGACGTCATGTTATAGATATGATGTGAAAATACGTTTACGGAATTGTTGTTTAGTTTCTATTAAGGATGATAAGTAATAGAAGAAGTTGGTTATTTTGTGTTTGTATTTATTATACTGCAGATATTCTTTATGTAATTGCAAAGTTTCATGAGACTCTAACTTCTTCTATTACATCCTTTATATAACTGCTCAATTATTTAATTTTTTTGAGTTTATCATACACAGTCGAACATGTTGTCTTTTCCCCATTCAATGGAATTTTGGCTCATATTATAATAAAATCAAACATTTGTTTTGCGCTGCGATAAATTTAAATTAACTTTGCCTCTGTTATCACTATTATTTTATTGTTAGTATATATGATAAGGATTGCATCTGTTATAACGATGTTTTTTTTCATTGGAGTTTTGACATCATGTAATGAAAATAAAAAAACAAATGAAATCATAACCCGTAAACCGGAGAAGACCCATGTAAAAAAAAGTGTTCAGAAGATTGGCGATTATGAGCAAACACGTACAGTTGATTGGCATGGCTCAGTATATAATGTTAGCATAGAGAGAAAGGCTGACGTTAATTTACCTTTAGTAGATGACGGTACTGGAAACAAGTATTATGATAACCGTATAAGATTGTGTTTAACCGGTAAGGATGGGAAGGATCTGCTGAGACATGATTTTACAAAAGATGATTTTAGAAAATATGTAGGAGATGAATATGCCAAGAATAATGTGTTGCTTGGCGTGGTCTTTGATAGGGTTGATGATGATTTTATTTATTTTGCAGCAAGTGTCGGCTCTCCTGACAAAATGAGTGATGAATATATTCCTTTAGTTGTAAGATTCTCTTATAGAAATTTTAAATTGGATATATATAGAGACACGACGCTTGATACGTCAGATTCTGAGCCAGATTTATCGGATGACGATATTTGAAAACAATGTTTTTATTTTACAGAATATAGAGGAACAGCAACTGTAAATACTTTTACTATCATATATATACATTATAGTTTAAAACAAAATTCAAGAAATAATATGACGAGGATGTGTCAAAATGGACACATCCTCGTCATGATACCGTCTATTGAAAGATTGGTATATCTGTAGTCAGCAACCAGTTTTCTCAAAAGGTTGAGCTATGGAGAAAGTAAGACTCAGTAGAAATTTAGTGGGTAAGCAAACTGCTCTGCAATTCTTAAAAGGAAAAATTTCTTATCTACTGAGCCGGAACAGTGTATATTGTAATAAGTTACTTAATCCATGCTTATTGACATATTGTTGAAATATAGTATTACTCGGTTAAACCTATTGATAAAATCCATTCCAAGAACTCCGTCCATACCAACCTGGTTCTCATTCTTTTCTATGCGGGCATTAGATAATGTCACATAATGCCCCGCAGAACAGAGTTTGATATCAGGAACACGCAATACATCATCAATATTCTGTACATTAGAGCCTTTATTTTGTAATATCATGTTCTCATCTGCAAATTTGTCAGAATGTTTCTCGTAGTAGGGCTGCAAGGAATAAGTTTCCATCTCTCCTGTAGACAGCAATAATTTTAAGTTACCTGATTTGTCATTAGATTCTATAAAAAGCTTACGTCCGTTTTCCAGTCTTATGTTGTGAATATGCTGTATTGTCTTTATGTTACTTATAGGGAATATCAACTCTTTTGCTCTCGCATCAATGCATATTTCTCCCATTCTTCTAATGAAATCAATACCTATGACGCCATCCCTTTGTTCAAGCGTTTTTTCTTGTGTTAACGGGTCAAATACAAATGCAATGGGGTCTTTATAGATGATGTCTCCTATCGCGATACTATCAATATGAGCCATGTGGAAGCCGTTATATGCATCCAACGTCTTTAGTCCAAGTTTCTCTGCTGCATGTTTTATAGGTGTTTTCTGTGCCTGTGTCAAAGACAAACTTATAGTCCTTACCTTTTATTTTCACATTGATATATATATGCTACTCCCATGAATGCAAGGTTGTATGCATTGTTAGAGCCAATCTGTTGTTGCCTCTCATTAACAAGGGTTACAATATAGTCCAGAGTCTTTTCCGGCTTATTGAATTGTTATGCAAGCATACATTCTGCCATGAGTTCAAGATTATTGTCTTACAGTGAACTTTTCAATTTCGGATATTCATCACCAATGCAAACCACTCTGACTCGTTAATAAGTTCACTTATACGCATGTCTGCCTCTTGAGAGTTCGCATATAGACACAGACCTGTCAATACTGTTATAATAATATGACGAATGCCATATAATTCAGGGATATATCAAAATATCATTGTAAAGAAGTGTCAGTACTGTTCTGAAACTGTATATAATCAAAAGAGTTATTCAAGACACGACTTCCTACGTTCATTGTAGTGTTTGTGCGTATTAACATAGCTCCATAAAAAGCCGGTGAATATGGTTTTTACGGAAAAAACGACCAATGGAAACCTTTCTTTAACTTGTGCAAGATGACTTCTGCATCCGTATAATACAACTACCGTATATTACAACTAAGAGTAATGTAATTACGTTTTCTTTTGGATTGCTGTGCCATATTTCATTCGCTACATCTTTGTCGGGCGCAGTGTGCATGCAACTGTTGCCATATACGAGTTAGGTCATCCATTATAAGTAGTAATGCTATTTGTACGCTGTACTTTTATGTTTTGACGTGGTTATAACAAAACCACATAAGTTTAAATCACTTCGATATGTATAAATAAATCAGATAAACCTTTGTTAATATTAAAAATAATCGTATTTTTGCAAAATAAAAAAATTAATTGTTCAGTTCTTTTTATTATGAAAAGATTATTATTCAATCTGATTGTTTTAATTACTGTTGTGGTACTGTTGGATAGCTGTTCTAGTGCCAAGCGAGTTGCTTATTTTCAGAATATAGATAGTGTGGATCTTTCTGCGTCACAAGGATTGTATGATGCCAAGATAATGCCTAAGGACATGCTGACAATAATTGTCAATACTACAAATCCTGATGCGGCACGTCCGTTTAATCTTTATTCAGCTACAGTAAGCGGACAGTCTGGAAATAATAATATGCAGGGCTATCTCGTGGATAATAGTGGTAATATTAATTTCCCTGTAATAGGAAAAGTGCATGTCTCAGGACTGACAAAGGGGCAATGTGAGGATTTGATACGTGAAAAAATAATGCCTTACATGTCTGGAACTGAAAATCCGGTTGTAACTGTTAGAATGTCCAGTTTCCGTGTTACGGTATCTGGGGAGGTGAATAGCCCCGGAGTTGTTCCTGTGAATTCTGAAAAGATGAGTGTTATAGAGGCTTTGGCACAGGCCGGAGACCTTACTATTTACGGACGACGTGACAATGTGCTGTTGATTCGTGAGAATGAATTGGGGCAAAAGAGTCAGGTTAGAATAAATCTTAATGACGCTAATTTTATTAATTCTCCATATTATTATGTTCAGCAGAATGACATTATTTATGTCCAGCCAAATAAGGTTAAGGCGAAGTCTTCTTCCATCGGAACTTCTACCACATTATGGATTTCAGGTGTAAGCATATTGACTTCTCTTGCGTCGTTGGTTGTTAATATATTAAGGAATTAAAGAATAAACAAATAAGAACGTTAGACATTTTATATCAAAATATGTCTAACGTTTATTTTATGTGATATACCAAATTTAGAATTATGTGTGGAATTGTCGGATATTTAGGTAATAAAGAAGCCTATCCCATTTTAATAAAGGGATTGAGAAGGTTAGAATATCGTGGGTATGACAGTGCCGGAGTAGCTATTATAAATGATGACAATCAGCTTAATGTTTATAAGACAATAGGAAAGGTTTCTGATCTTGAGGATTTTTGCAAGGATAAGAATGTAAGCGGACATGTAGGTATCGCACATACACGATGGGCAACACATGGAGTTCCTTCTTCAAAAAACGCACATCCTCATTTCTCTGAATCTAAGGATTTGGCAATAATCCATAACGGAATAATCGAAAACTATAGCGTTATTAAGCGTAATCTTATTTCAAACGGTGTGAGTTTTCGCTCTGATACAGATACAGAAGTTTTAATCCAGCTCATAGAATATGTCAAGAAAAAGAAAAATCTTGATTTATTGACTGCCGTACAATTGTCGCTTCATCAGGTGATTGGTGCGTATGCCATAGCTATATTGGATAAGAATAACCCTAATCAGATAATTGCGGCACGCAAGCAAAGCCCGCTTGTTGTCGGAGTAGGCGATAATGAGTTCTTCTTAGGTTCTGACGCATCTCCAATTATTGAGTATACAGACAAGGTCGTTTATTTAGACGACGGCAATATTGCCGTTATACGCAATGATGAAGGTTTGAAGGTTGTCAACATTTTTAATAGGGAATTGAATCCTGAAATACAGACCGTAGATTTAAATCTTGGTCAGATAGAGAAGGGAGGTTTCCCTCACTTTATGCTGAAGGAGATATTTGAACAACCTGAGTGTCTTAAGAATTGCATGCGTGGGCGGGTAAACGATGATAATAGCAATATAACGTTAAGTGCTATCTTAGATAATAAGGAAAAACTGTTGAACGCAAAGCGTATTATAATTGTTGCCTGTGGAACTTCATGGCATGCAGGACTTATAGGCAAATATCTTATTGAGAATTTTTGCCGCATTCCTGTAACAGTAGAATATGCCAGTGAGTTCAGATATTCAAATCCTGTCGTAGCAGAGAACGATGTCGTCATAGCAATATCACAAAGTGGCGAGACTGCGGACACACTTGCTGCAATAGAAATTGCAAAAAGGAATGGAGCGTTCGTATATGGTATCTGTAATGTAGTCGGTTCCAGCATACCGCGTGCGACGGATGCCGGCAGCTACATTCATGTGGGTCCGGAAATTGGTGTCGCTTCTACGAAGGCTTTTACCGGTCAGGTTACAGTCCTTGCCATGTTCGCACTGGCGTTGGCGAAAGAAAAAGACATTATAGATAAGAGACAATACTCTGAGATAATAAAAGAGTTATGGACTCTACCTGAAAAGATGAAGACTGTTTTGGAGCTTAACAACAGAATTGCCGAACTAAGCCGAATATTCACTTACGCTCACAATTTCCTTTATCTTGGCAGAGGCTACAGCTATCCTGTCGCGCTTGAAGGCGCATTGAAATTAAAGGAAATAAGCTATATACATGCAGAAGGATATCCTGCTGCAGAGATGAAACACGGACCTATTGCTCTCATAGATTCGGACATGCCTGTTGTTGTTATTGCGACACATAACAAGATGTATGAGAAGGTGTTGAGCAATATTCAGGAAATAAAAGCACGACAGGGTAAGGTCATTGCACTTGTCAGCAAAGGGGACGATACTATAAGCCGTATAGCTGACGAGGTCATCGAACTGCCTTCTACAATGGAATGTTTTGAGCCTCTTATAGACGTCATACCATTGCAGTTGCTTGCTTACCATGTGGCTGTATGTAAAGGTAAGAATGTAGACCAACCGAGAAATCTGGCAAAATCGGTAACCGTAGAGTAAATATATTGTAATATATAATATAAAACAAAATAGAGCGTGGAACCATTAAAGCATGAATGCGGGATTGCAATGATAAGATTGCTCAAACCGTTGACGTATTATCAGGAAAAGTACGGCACCTGGATGTTCGGATTGAACAAACTTTATCTTATGATGGAGAAACAGCACAATCGCGGGCAGGAAGGTGCCGGTATGGCATGTGTTAAACTTGACAGTGCTCCAGGACGGGAATATATGTTCCGTGAGAGAGCTGAAGGTAAGGATGCGATAACCGAGATTTTCGGTCAGGCTCATCGTGATCTTAAAAATCTCAGTCAGGACAAGTTGTCAGATGTCGCATTTGCGAAAGATTGCCTGCCATTTGCAGGTGAACTCTACATGGGTCATTTAAGATATTCCACTACAGGTAAAAGCGGACTGTCGTATGTCCATCCTTTTTTGCGCCGTAATAACTGGCAGGCAAAGAACCTGTGTCTGTGCGGGAATTTCAATATGACAAATGTTGATAAAATTTTCGACAAACTTACCATGCAGGGGCAATATCCCCGTATATATAGCGATGCCTATATCATGTTGGAATTTATGGGGCATCGGTTAGACCGCGAGGTGGAACGCAATTTTGCTAAAGCTAAAGAGTTCGACTTGAATAATAAGGAGATAACTGAATACATAAACGACCATGTCGAAATGAAGAATGTGCTGAAAAGTACAATGACGGATTTTGACGGTGGGTATGTCGTCTGCGGAATAACCGGCAGTGGGGAAATGTTTTCCATGCGCGACCCATGGGGCATAAGACCAGCGTTTTATTATAAAAATGACGAATTTATTGCAGTTGCAAGCGAGCGCCCGGTGTTGCAGACAACATTCGATCTCGAATGTGAGGACGTCAATGAGCTGATGCCCGGAACCGCATTGCTGGTAAAGCGTAACGGTGATTTCTCAATAGAAGAGATAATTCCTGCAAAGGGAAACAACGCCTGTTCTTTCGAGCGTATTTATTTCAGCCGTGGCAGTGACAGAGACATATACAAAGAACGCAAACTGTTGGGGGAAAGTCTTCATGAGCCTGTTTTGAAAGCCATCGGCTATGATGTGAAACATACGGTTTTCTCTTTCATTCCCAATACGGCGGAAGTCGCATACTATGGATTGCTTACAGGCTTCAAGAGATATGTGAATGAAAGCAAGGTGCGTAGGATTCAGGAACTTGGTCATATCCCCTCAGAAGAGGAATTAAGGGAAATACTTGGCGATTACGTGCGTTCTGAGAAAGTGGCATGGAAGGATATAAAACTCAGAACCTTTATTACAGAGGGAAACTCGAGAAACGACCTTGCCTCACATGTGTACGACATAACATACGAGAGCATTGAGCCGCATGTCGACAACCTTGTTGTCATTGATGACAGTATCGTGCGCGGAACAACCCTTAAGGAAAGCATTTTGAGAATTCTTGACAGGTTGCATCCCAAGAAAATCATCATAGTAAGCAGTGCTCCTCAAATACGTTATCCTGATTATTATGGAATTGACATGGCGCGTCTTGAGGAATTCTGCGCGTTCAGGGCAACAATAGAACTGCTTAAGGAAAGAGGCATGTACAGTCTGATAATGGATACATACAACGCATGCAAGACAGAATTATGCAAATGCCCGGACGAGATGCGTAACTGCGTACGTGATATTTATGAGCCGTTTACGGTTGATGAGATAAATAAAAAGATCGTTGAGATATTACGCCCCGCTGAGGTGACGACACCGATAGAATTGGTATTCCAGTCTATTGACGGATTGCATAAGGCAATACCCAACCATAAGGGAGACTGGTATTTCACCGGAAAATATCCTACACCGGGCGGTACCAAATTATGTAATCGAGCCTTTGTGAATTACATAGAGAATGTTTATCAGAATGAAAAGAAATTCTAAAATCATAAGATGAGAAACGTAACTTTAGCTTTGGAGAACGGAATTAAGTTCCATGGAAAATCATTTGGCTATGAAGCACCCATGGCCGGTGAGGTTGTTTTTAACACAGCTATGGTAGGATATCCGGAGTCATTGACCGATCCTTCATATGCCGGACAGATGATAGTACTTACTTATCCTCTTATAGGTAATTATGGGGTGCAGTCATTTGCATATGATGACAATAAACTGCCGTTGTTTATGGAGAGCGACAGAATTTATGCATCGGCAATCATTGTGACAGACTACAGTGAGAGCTACTCACACTGGAACGCGAAAGAGAGTCTTGCGGAATGGTTGAAGCGTGAGCATATTCCCGGAATCACAGGGATAGATACAAGAGAACTTACAAAGGTTCTTCGCGAGCATGGGGTTATGATGGGTAAAATACTTTTTGATGATGAACCGGATAATATTCCGACGGCTACTTATGAAGGAGTGAATTTTGTTGATAAGGTGAGTTGCCGCGATATTATACGTTATAATGAAGGAGCCGGCAAGAAAGTTATTCTTGTGGATTGCGGTGTCAAGGCAAATATCATAAGATGTCTTATAAACAGAGGTGTTGAGGTTATCCGTGTGCCCTGGAATTATGATTATACCGATATGGATTTTGACGGATTGTTCCTTGCTAATGGTCCCGGAGACCCGGAGATGTGTGAGGATGCCGTGGCGGTATTGCGGAAATATATGCAGATGTCGCGCAAGCCTATATGCGGAATATGTATGGGTAACCAGCTTCTGGCAAAAGCAGGCGGAGCAAAGACTTACAAATTGAAATATGGACATCGGTCCCACAACCAGCCTGTACGCATGGTCGGTACTGATAACTGCTACATCACGACACAAAACCATGGATACGCGGTTGACGGCAGTACAATAGGGGCTGATTGGGAAGAACTTTTTATTAACATGAACGATGGTTCCAACGAAGGCATCAGGCACAAGAGCAACCCTTGGTTTTCGAGTCAGTTCCATCCGGAAGCCCGTTCCGGCTCATTGGATACAGAGTTCCTGTTCGATAGATTTGTAGACACACTAAAGTAAAAAATAAACGGTATGAAGTACGACAATATAAAGAAAGTTTTGCTGTTGGGTTCCGGTGCGCTCAAGATAGGTGAGGCAGGTGAATTCGACTATTCCGGTTCGCAGGCACTTAAGGCATTGCGTGAAGAAGGCGTGGAGACCGTCCTTATAAATCCGAACATTGCGACAGTCCAGACATCGGAAGGCGTTGCCGATCAGATATATTTCCTTCCAGTGCAGCCTTATTTTGTAGAAAGAGTCATCGAGAAAGAGAGACCGGACGGCATATTGCTCGCATTTGGCGGGCAGACTGCATTAAACTGTGGCGTGGCATTATACCGCGAGGGTATTCTTGACAAGTATGGAGTTCAGGTACTTGGAACATCTGTTCAGGCAATAATGGATACGGAGGACCGTGAGCTTTTTGTTGAGAAACTTAACGAGATAGGCGTCAAGACTATAAAGAGCGAGGCATGCGAGTCAATTGAGGCTGCACGCAAGGCTGCCGCTGAACTTGGCTATCCTGTCATACTTCGTGCTGCTTATGCATTAGGTGGTTTGGGCAGTGGCTTCTGTGACAATGAGGATGAGTTGAACCGTCTTGCAGAGAAAGCGTTCTCGTTCTCTCCTCAGGTTCTTGTTGAGAAAAGCCTGAAGGGATGGAAGGAAATCGAGTATGAGGTTGTAAGAGACCGTTATGACAACTGCATCACTGTATGTAATATGGAGAATTTCGACCCTCTGGGAATACATACCGGAGAAAGCATAGTTGTCGCTCCTACTCAGACGCTGACAGACCGCGAAAGCCAGAAACTGCGCTCACTGGCAATAAAGATTATCCGTCATATAGGTATTGTCGGAGAATGCAATGTGCAGTATGCTCTTGATCCGAACAGTGAGGATTACCGCGTTATAGAAGTTAATGCACGTCTTAGTCGTTCTTCGGCTCTTGCGTCAAAGGCAACCGGATATCCTCTTGCGTTTGTGGCTGCAAAACTCGGTATGGGATACGGACTTTTCGAACTGAAAAACTCAATAACCAAAACCACAAGTGTTTTCTTTGAGCCTGCGCTTGATTATGTTGTTTGTAAGATTCCGCGTTGGGATTTGAGCAAATTCCGCGGAGTTGACAAGGAGCTTGGTTCCTCAATGAAGTCTGTCGGTGAGGTTATGGCTATAGGACGCACTTTTGAGGAAGCCATTCAGAAAGGCTTGCGCATGATAGGACAAAGCATGCACGGTTTTGTGGAGAATAAGGAGCTGGAGATTGATGATATCGATGTCGCCCTGCGCGAACCCACCGACAAGCGTGTCTTCATAATCTCGAAGGCAATGCATAAGGGATACACCATCGACCAGATACACGAACTCACAAAGATTGACAAATGGTTCCTTGAGAAGCTCAAGCACATCATTGACATAGACGAGCGGATGAAGGCTCTTAAGAATGTGAACAATCTCGACAAGGAGTTATTGAGAACAGCAAAAATCTATGGCTTCACAGACTTCCAGATAGCACGTGCCGTCGGTCTTGAGGCGGAAGTGGGAAATATGCACAAGGCAATGCTCACCATACGCCAGTTGCGTAAGAACTATGGCATACTTCCGGTTGTCAAGCAGATAGACACTCTGGCGGCGGAATATCCGGCACATACCAACTATCTGTATGTAACTTATTCTGGTGTGGCAAGCGACATTTCGTTCGACCGTGACAATCGCTCCATCATTGTACTTGGTTCCGGAGCTTACAGGATAGGCAGCTCCGTAGAGTTTGACTGGTGTGGTGTGCAGGCGTTGAATACAATACGCCGAGAGGGATTCCGTTCGGTGATGATCAACTACAATCCTGAAACTGTGTCGACAGACTATGACATGTGCGATCGTCTTTATTTCGATGAACTCACATTCGAACGTGTGATGGATATCATCGAGTTTGAAAGTCCGTACGGAGTCATAGTCTCAACCGGAGGTCAGATTCCTAATAATCTTGCGATGAGACTTGATGCACAGAACGTTCCTATTCTGGGAACATCTGCAAAGGACATTGACAATGCGGAAGACCGTGCCAAGTTCTCCTCGATGCTGACACGCAACAACATCAGTCAGCCGGAGTGGAGTGCGCTTACATCAATGGATGACATAAACAAGTTCATCGACAAAGTAGGTTTCCCCGTACTCGTAAGACCGTCATATGTGTTGTCAGGTGCTGCGATGAATGTCTGCTCAAACCGTGACGAGCTGGAACGTTTTCTGAAACTTGCCGCTAATGTCTCGGAAGACCATCCTGTGGTTGTCAGCCGTTTCATTGAGCATGCCAAGGAAATAGAGATGGATGCTGTCGCCAATAAGGGAGAGATTATAGCTTATGCCATCTCAGAGCACATTGAGTTTGCCGGAGTACATTCCGGTGACGCCACAATACAGTTCCCTCCGCAGAAACTGTATGTGGAGACCGTACGTAGAATAAAACGCGTAAGCCGGCAGATAGCAAAAGAGCTGCACATATCGGGACCGTTCAACATACAGTTCATGGCACGCGACAATGACATACTTGTTATCGAGTGTAACCTCAGAGCCTCACGTTCATTCCCGTTTGTCAGCAAGGTTCTTAAGCTTAATCTCATAGATCTGGCAACAAAGGTCATGCTTGGTAAGCCGGTAGAGAAGCCCAACAAGAATCTGTTCGATCTCGACTATGTCGGAATCAAGGCGTCACAGTTCTCGTTCAACAGATTGCAGAAGGCAGACCCTGTTCTGGGTGTCGACATGTCTTCTACCGGAGAGGTCGGATGTCTTGGCGATGATACAAATGACGCGTTGCTCAAGAGCATGCTTGCAGTGGGACAGGGTATACCAAAGAAAACAATACTGTTGTCCACAGGAGGTGCAAAGCAAAAGGCGGAGATGCTCGACGCCGCAAAGAAACTGGTGGAGAATGGATACGAACTGTATGCCACAGGAGGCACTTCAAAATATCTGGACGATAACGGTGTGCGTAATGTCCGTGTCTATTGGCCTTCGGAAGAGGGCAAAGAGCCGCAGGCACTTACACTGCTCCATGAGAAGAAGATAGACATGGTTGTAAATATTCCCAAAGACCTCACACCGCGTGAGCTCACTGACGGCTATAAGATTCGCCGTGCATCCATCGATCTCAATGTGCCGCTGGTAACCAACAGCAGGCTGGCAAGCGCATTTATCAATGCATTCTGCACGCTGAAACTCAGCGATATTGACATCAAGAGTTGGGCGGAATACAAATAAAAACATAAAGGATAAAGTGTGTGGTCGGGATGTTTCAATGCATCCTGACCACACTTTTTTATTCCGAACGGGTCATGATATGCCATCCGTATCTTTGGGTCAGTAGAAATTCGGTGGGGATTTATTTTTTAAATTCCCTAAAAATACC
>OKRY01000432.1_pt1 | contig 32793 bp, 26 predicted proteins | sample 1601121 | NCBI WGS metagenome assembly OKRY01 (sample SAMEA3541546, study PRJEB24748) | human gut metagenome | biome: human gut; feature: human-associated habitat; material: faeces | place: China | collected 2012
AACCATGAGGAAATCGTGTATGAAGAGATATTCGATTCCTACACTATGGATCTGGAGACCTTCAAGGCGCAGCTCAATGCCCGTCTGTCGGAATTCAACGAAAACGAGGACGGCTATGTCTATTACATAGCTTCCGACGCGTGGAACTACTATCAGGCAACGGATGCCGCCAAACTTAAAGGATGCGAGAGCGTGACCATCAGCGTCACCTGCTCGGACGGGGCTACTCTGGGCCAAGGTTCGACCCAGTACAAATGCAGGAAATGCGGCGGTTCACCCAATGCCCATACCAAGGATTGCTCCATGCAGACCTCCGTGACGGAAAATGAACTTGACTTTTCGGAATTGGATGAGCTGATACGGGAGGCAGACAACCAGGTAGCCATGCTTCAATCACAGATCAAGGCACTGGAGGATGAGAACAAGGAGCTGCTGAAGAAAATATCCGAGGCCAGTGTGGAGGATGCTGCCGTTTACAGGCAGCAGTACAACGCCAACCTGACGCGTATCGGAGAGTTGAAGGCAGAACTGGCCGAGTGGCAGAAGAAACAGAAGGAATACGCGGATGCGAAGCAGGAAGCGGCAAACGACAATGACGTGCCGACGGACGACTACTACCGTATCCCGGCCATCATGCAGGACTGCAAGACTGCCTACAGTCTGTCGTGGCAGGACGGCGGTTCGTGGAACGGATACACGTTCGTCCGCAAGGCGACCATGCCGAATATAGACGGCGAGATAACTTTCAAGGCAACCATCAGCATAGCACGCAAGCCGAAATACTTCCTCGGCATCAAGATTCACCGTGCCATTGTACAGATCAGCTGGGAACTGACCTCGCAATACACCGACACGTATGTGGCCGACGTGCTGACATTCGACCCGGACCTTCCGGAAGAAGAAAAAGAGCGGATCGTGAATGAACGTATCGCGGAAATCGCCCGGGAGCATCCGTCATGCAAGATCACGACGGAATATGCCCGTACCACCCCGATGGAAGATACCTCTACCGGAGAGGTGTACCACCTGCTGTGGTCAAGTGACCGTCTTGAAATCGCGCGTGAAGTGGATTCCCGGATTACGCAGATATACGCCGACCTGGTATCCCTGGAAAAGATGATGCATTACAAGCGCAGCATCATCGACGTGCTGAAGGATGTCCTTCCGGATCTGAATATGGACGAAGGGCGACGCCTCACTCTCGTGGAAGAATGCCATGACCGTTGGGTGGAAAACGCCCGTAGCCTGCGAAGCGGGAGAAAGGAGGAAAGACCATGAAACGGGCCTTGCTGATAACCATAGTGCTGCTTGCACTCCTGCCTGATGTCGTCAAAGCACAATGGACATTCGACGTGGTGTCCGTTGAAGCCTATATCAATGACCATAAGAAGCAGCGTAGCTTGTTGCTGGCCCGAAGTACCCTTGAGTACAGCAACCAGCTGCTGCACGAATACAGCCGCAAGGAGGTCGGCGAATACAAGGAACTGAATATCGACCTTGACCGGTACACCCGTGCCTTTGATGTCATTGATGTGATGTACCAGTCGTTACGCACGGTATTGAACGCAAAGAACACCTACAATACGGTAAGTGACCGGATAGCGGACTACAAGTCGATGCTGGAGGCATTTCACGAGAAGGTGCTGAAACGCGGACGCATCGAACCCTCCGACGCCCTGCTCATCACCATCAACGAGAAAGCCATACGGGATATAGCCCATGACGGGGAGCAACTCTACAAGTCGGTCAGCGACCTGGCGCTGTATGCCACGGGAGCGGCGGCCTGCTCCACTTCGGATCTGCTGATGGTGCTGGAGGCCGTGAACAGGTCTCTGGACGACATCGAACGGCATCTGAACCGGGCCTATATGGAGACCTGGCGATACATACAGGTAAGAATCGGCTACTGGAAGTCGAAGATATACCGTGAACATACCAAACAGGAGATAATTGAAGGAGCCTTCGGACGTTGGCGCAACTCCGGAAGGCTGGATTACTAACGATAAAAGGGAAAAAAGATGAACAGAAAACTCATGCTCATGACGGTTGCGATCATTGCAACAGCAACGGCACAGGCGCAGTATGTGACCTATAACCACGACTCGCCGAAGCAGAACCAGATTACGGTCATGGAAACCGGTGCGGGCTCCCTCACGCCGGAACTGTACTACTGGGCATTACACAACAAATACAAGAAATCGGCAGCGGCAAAGAACAAACTGGGGTTCCGCACGACAGCCGGCATCAACCTCTATAACCAGACGGACGAAGCCGAATCCATCGATTCGGCATTGGTGAGCCGCGCGAAAATAGAGGCCCTGAACGTGGCAGACCGACAGGCTGATATCGCCTGGCTTGCCGAAGGTGACAAGATCAACGGCCAGATGGAAAGGATGAAGCGTAACATCGACCGTATCCTTCCTGCCGGGGGCACCCCGGAGGACAGGGAACGCTGGACGGAATACTACCATGTTTTCCAGTGCGCCATTGATGCTACCAGGGATGCCTATATGCCCAATGCGCAGCGGAAGAAAGAGTATCTGCGAATCTACGAAGACGTGGTGCAGCAGAATGAGATTCTTGTCAGCTATCTCGCCAAACGGCAGAATGCCACCCTGACGAGCAACCTGCTGAACGCGACCTCGGACCGTACCTTGGACAAAGGCAGCGTCATCAGGGAAGCCATGAGCCGCTGGAACGAATCGCGTCTCGCGGTGCGTGGCTCACAGTCGGGCGGCAGTTCCGGAGGTGACGGTGAAGAGAGTGTAAACAGGTGAAACTAAAAAGACAGACGGCAAATGGCAGACGGAAATATACTCACTGATTTCGGTATCAATCTTCTTGAGGAGGAGATTGACGATGTGATTTTTCAAACGAACGAGTTCCTCACGGACGCGACGTTTACGGGTTCGCAGGGGCCGTTCTGGTGGATACTGCAGATGTGCATGGCTCTGGCCGCCTTGTTCTCGCTTGTCATGGCGGCAGGTATGGCCTACAAGATGATGGTGAAGCATGAGCCGCTGGATGTGATGAAGCTGTTCAGACCGCTGGCTGTTTCCATCGTTCTCTGCTGGTGGTATCCGCCTGCAGACACGGGTATGGCCGGCAGCGGAAGCAACTGGTGTTTTCTGGACTTCCTATCCTACATCCCGAACTGCATCGGTTCGTACACGCATGACCTGTACGAGGCGGAAGCCACACAGATAGCGGACAAGTTCGAGGAAGTGCAGCAGCTCATCCACGTAAGGGACACGATGTACCACAGCCTGCAGGCACAGGCGGATGTCGCCCACACGGGAACATCAGACCCCAACCTTATCGAGGCGACCATGGAACAGACCGGTGTGGATGAAGTGACCAGCATGGAAAAGGATGCGGCGGAACTGTGGTTCACCTCCTTGACGGCCGGTGTCGTCGTGGGAATAGACAAAATCATCATGCTGATTGCCCTTGTCGTGTTCCGCATAGGCTGGTGGGCGACAAGATATAAAATTATACAATAATCTGATTTATTATATTTTATAGAGTACATAAAAGAGTAATTCTATAATTTAGTACCATTTTAGTATCACTATTTAGCCATCAGAAATAGAATCAAGAGATGGCGCAAATGGCATTGGACAATTAACTTCTTTGGCTGCATAATCCACATTCGTTTACCGTCCTCAAATCAGCCAACACCTTCCGGAGATAATCAGACGGTTATTTTATAGCCAAAACAAATAGCTATTTGCCGATTTTACATTTGTATTGCGTAGTTTTTCTACAATAATCGCATTTATGATTTGTTGTGTGAGATTTTATTTGTATCTTTGCACCATACAATAGATAAAATCAACGATTATGATAGCAGAGTTCAGCATTGAGAATTTTTTCTCCATTAAGTCGGTTCAGAAAATCAGTTTTGAACCATCGGCAGATACTTTTATGTCTGATGAGTACTCATATGAAGTTAAGGACGGTGTAAGATTGCTGAAAGTGGGCATCATCTATGGTGCTAACGCTTCCGGTAAAACGAATATATTAAATGCCATTGAATTTTTCAAGATGCTGGTTTTGAGAATGCCTAAAGACAGGACTGAGAAAACCGGAGTTGTCCCTTTCATGTTGGATGACACCTCAAGGAACGAGAAGACAAAGATGTCAATGGTGTTCTATATCAACCAGTCGAAGTACATCCTTAGTTTTGAATTGGACGCAAAGCATATCTATTCCGAGGCATTAATTGTTTATGATTCCATTCGCCCGACCAAGCTGTACAACCGAAGTTATGATGCCGCGACAGATTCTTCGTCTATCGACTTTGGCGTAAATCTGAAAATGACAAAAAAAAGCCAAGATGTAATTTCCGGCAACACTATCAATAATTGCAGTGTGCTTGCCGCATTTGGCAAAAGCAACGTGGAACGGACAAGGCTGAATGATGTGTACGACTATTTTGCCAAACAGATAAAAGATGTACTGGCTCCCGGTATGCTGCTTTCGGGATATGTCAAATCACGATTGGATAAAGACGAGGCAGGAGATTTGAAGAAATTCATTTTAAATTTTCTGAAAGCATCCGATTTCAATATAGAAGATGTGGTATTACATGAAGAGGAAGAGCTGATTACACCTGAATTGGAACAACTGATTCAGAATGCCCCTATTGATAAAGATGCAAAAGCTGAAATGCTTAGAAAGGGGAAAATTACAAATACGGAACTGACCTTCAAGCATAAGGCAGGCGATAAAGTATATGATTTGTCGGAAGAATACGAGTCCAATGGCACCATGAGGTTCTTGGGAATGGCGGTGATACTGAATTTCTTATTAAAGACCAATCGGTTTGTGCCCATTGATGAAGTGGAGACAAGTATTCATTATGAACTGTTGGCTTATTTCCTGAAAGTCTTTCTGGCAAACAGTAACGGAACATCCCAAATGCTCCTGACTACACACGACATCAATCTTCTCAACGAGGATTTCATTCGCCGTGATACGATATGGTTCACCGACAAAGACGAACTTGGCGAAACTAAAATAGTGCGCCTGTCTTCTTTGGGACTGCATAAGAATCTTTCCCCATACAATGCTTACAAGCAGGGAAAATTGGTAAAGTTGCCGTTCTTGGGTAGTCAGTATATCAACCTGAATGACTAATGATATGGGGCGGACAGTAACAAAAAGTATCGCCATCATAGGCGAGGGAGAAACGGAATGGTTCTATTTCGACTCTCTGAGGGTTGCGTGTCGCTATCCCTTTAAAGTTGCTCCGGATTTTCCGCAGCACAGTGACATCAATCATATTCTGAAACTGGTAGAATCTTATTTAAACAAGCAATATGATTATATTGTATGCCTGTTTGATATGGACAGATTATTTCAGTTCCCATCTGAAATGCAACTATACCAACGGGCAAAGAAAGAGTATAGCAAGAAAAAATATTCCGGGAAGGTGATGTTTATAGAGACGAATCCTTGCACGGAGTTTTGGTTTCTACTCCATTTCTTGCCTAATGTGGTTTGTCGGCGATACGAGAGTTACGAGCAATTGCTTCCCGAATTGCAGAAATATATGCCGGGGTATGAAAAGACAAAACGATATTTCATACGCACCAACCTCTATAAATACCTGACAGAGAATGGTGATTTGGAACGGGCGATATTAAATTCCGAAAAGTTGTGCCAACTCTGCAAGGAATCGCCAGAGGATTTGAAGGCGTACTCTGAGATTTATAGAGTGATAAAATTATTGAATAATTTGATAATATAATACGCTATAGATATGTATCTAAGTAAGATTTATATAAAGAACTTTAGGGGTATCAAGGAACTATTGGTGGAATTCGATAAGAAATTGAATGTGATTATCGGGGCTAATGGGCAGTTGAAGACATCTTTGATGGATGCCATCAGGTTGTTTTATGTGTGGGGAGAACCGAACCGAGATATAGAAATAACAAAAGAAGATTTTTATGTTGAGTTTACACAAAATCCTGATGGGACTAAAGTGGCAACAACCTCGACAAGGATAGATATATGCTATTTATTTGAAGGATTATCAGCACAACAAGAAGGTGCATTTTATCAGTACCTGGACAGAAAAGACGATGGCTCTATGGTTGCTAGGGTTCATCTGAGTTTCGAAATAAAGGAGAAAGGAAGGATTTATTCCTCATACATAACTGGTAAAGAAGAAAATGGTCTTCGCGCTGACTGGAACACGTTTCATTATTTTCATCCATATTATCTCGGTGCATTACGCGACAGCACGCGCGATCTGATGAGTTCACGCAACAATCTGTTAGGAAGAGTAATTAAAAGAAAAATTGACAGAGCTGGATCAGAAGATGAAGTGAGAAGTATAGTGGATAGTGCAAATGAGCAACTTTTGCAGAGACAAGAAGTAAGGGAAACACAAACTGGCATAAACGATAACCTGAACCAGATAAACAAATCAGACCTACAGAATGTAGAACTGCACATAGAACAGAATAGAATTGAATATATCGTTAATATCATCAAACCCTTTTTGCCATATTCTGATGACAAAAAAGGATTTGTACTATCTCAAAATAGTCTTGGGCATAACAATTTAATATATATAGCTTCGGTATTGAGTGATATTAAAGATTGCCATACTGAAGATAATGTGAGTATATATGCTTTGTTAATAGAAGAGCCAGAAGCTCATCTACACCCACAACTTCAGGTTAATCTGTATAATTTTCTCAAGAATGCTGATGATAGTGAAAATAGCCAGACGTTTATCACAACTCATTCACCGACTTTGACATCAAGAATACCGTTGGAAAATATTATTCTACTGAAAGGTGAAGCGGCTTATCATGTGGGTAATTGTTTCAAAGGACGGCACTCAGAAAATATTGTTCGAGATGTTGCTAAGAACAATAGATTATTAAAGGTGGAAGAAGTTGTATCATATAGAAAGATGATATCCAGATATTTTGACGTTACTCGCTCGCAATTGTTGTTCTCTTCGGGTTGTTTATTTATTGAAGGAATATCGGAGTGTCAATTGGCTGAGACTTTTTCTAAACTTATAGACAAATCATTGATTGACCATCAAATTGAGATTGTCGATACAGATGGAACAGCTTTTTATCAGTTCTTGATGCTGTTTAATTCTTCTGATAAAGCGAAGCGTTTGCCAATGAGAGTAGCGTTTGTAACGGATGAGGACCAATTTACTGACTCTAAGCATAAGGAATATAATCTGGATGAGTTAGTAAAGGACAATTATGCAAAACTTCATTCCCTTAGAGAGGGAATTAATAATGGTGATGTTAATGGTCGCATTAACAATATGAAAGCTATGAGCAATGGACAGGTAGGTATCAAGATATGTTCGGGAAAGAAAACTCTGGAATACCAAATATGCAAGGCAAATGTTTATGTTGATAAAGAAATGACAAAAGAGACGTGGCTTTACGAACTGATTCAGCAAGAGAATCCAGAAGGTATAAGCAAGGTGGATTCTTATATGTCAGGACTTGAACATAAAGATATGAGCGAAGTGGAGCAGCAAAATGTTGCATTGCTGATGTGGAAATGTCTGCCGAGTAAGGCTGAATTTGCTCAAGCACTGAATTCATTCTTGCTAGATAAGATAGAAATAGGTGGAGACATTAAGTTCACTTTGCCTTCATATATTCAAGATGCAATAACTCATTTAGTTCCGTGAGTATGGATTATGATATAACACTTCAACGACAAGCATATCTTGATGCACGTGGTTATACCATCCTAACGGCGTGTCCAGGTAGTGGAAAGACTACGAGCATTGTGAAGAAACTTTTAACGGTGTCACGTTATTGTGAAGAGCATTATGGAAAGCATACAGGGTTTGCCTGCCTGTCATTCACCAATAAGGCTTGTGCTGAGTTAAAACAAAAATACAGAGAGATGCATGATGAAAGGATAACTTTTCCCAATGAGGTGTTGACTATCGATAGTTTTATCATGCAATATGTAGTGCTTCCGTTTTGGTATTTATGCGATGAGTGTAAACAAAGACCAATAGTAGTAAACGAGGCAGAAATACTAGACCGAATTTATTACAATAATGTTAAAATAAACGGTAAATGGCAGCAATACCCAGTGATGGCACTCCGATCTTACACAAGTCTGATGTATCGAAAGAATCCATCATTGGTTTCAAGAGACAAGACGGGCTTTAAATGGAATCGCAAAACTATAACTGAAAATGAAATTGCCTATTGTAATGCAGCTTTTACATATCGTTTAAAAAAAGGCTTTATAACAAGCAGCGATGCATTATGGATAGCATGTGATATATTGGAGCGGCATCAGAGCGTAGCTAAAGCGCTTGTGATGCGTTTTCCATATATCATCGTTGATGAAGCACAGGATAATTCCGAACTGCATTTTGAGCTCTTCAAACTGTTAAAGCGAGCTGGTTTGCAAAACATAGAGTTTGTGGGTGATATTTGCCAGTCCATCTATGGATTTAATAATGCCAGACCGGAGTTGCTACAAAGCATGATGGTAGAAGCTGAATGGAACGTTTTGCCACTATCTGAATGCAGACGTTCTAATCAACGTATAATAAATTTGTATAGCAAACTGAAATCAAGCGATGTGCCTACTATTATTTCACATAATGTAGAGGATAAAGGAGTTCCCATAGTAGTGTATAAGTATGAGGATGGAAACATTAGGGATATTATTCGGGACTTCAACCAGGTTTGTGAAGATAATGAATTGTCAAGCAGAATCATATTAGCACGCGGAGTAGATAAATGTAAGGAACTTGCTGGTATTAAGGATGTAGATTTTAAGTACTGGAAAACCGAACATCATCTTCCATATTTGATAATAGATGCCACCTTCGCTTTTGATTTGGGTGACATGGACTATGCTTTTAGAAAAGTAAGACTTGTATTAGCAGAACTTTTGGTTGGTAACAATTTTGAAGCAAGGCGTGAATTTATACATGAAATTGAACATAATGTGGACTGGAATGCAAAGATCTTTGGTTTTCTAAAACAAGTACCTGCATTTTCATTGAGTTTCAAAGAATGGTCAGAACAGACCTGCTTATTATTGAAGGATTATTGGGAACTTGAAGAGATGCCTACTTTTGTTCCGTATCAAAAGCAAAAAGGATATAAAATGAGAGAAATGGCAGATGTACCTGTAGAACAATATCATCAATCAAACGATAAGGAGAGTGAATACCACAGGAGTATAGATACTATACATGCAGTAAAAGGAGCGACCTTAGATGCGGTACTTCTGTTCTTGTCGTCTGATAGCAGGGGACAAAGTATTTCACTGAAAGATTTTCCAAGTAGTACTGTTAAAGTCATGACTGAGAGGCAGCGAATGATATATGTAGCTTGTTCGAGGGCTAGGCAATTTCTGGCATTGGCAGTACCCAAATCTATAGCAAATGAAGAAATTAGGAGAGCTTTGGCTGGGGTGGACATAGATATTCGCAGCATTAACCTGCAAGGAGAATTGGCTTTTGATGATTAGTATTTGTAAAGAATTAGGGTAAAACAATATTGTTTGTAAGTTTCTGACCCTTCGTCTCTAAAGGATATGGAATTGTCAATATTTAACAATGCTACAATTTTTACTATATTAAGAAAGGGAAAAGCTTTAATTGTTGGAGTTGATTTTCCAATGCCCCTTATTGTGAAAATCAATGCTCCAACAATTAAACTATATTCAAGCCTCCTAAGATCACAAAACGATAAAATTAAAATCTTAATATTGGCAAAGTGTTTACGATATCTACTGTTTGGCAAGATAGCATAATGACAGATAGAAGTAAGTCAAGGATATAACGGGGTTGTTCGTGTTCTCTTGACCAGTCGTTGGGGTCGTTCTTGATTTGGGAGGCTTTGTCGATAGTGACGGCATAGCGTTCCATTATCCAGTCGATTGCAGACTTGCCATTGACAATGTACTCGTAGGCTTTGAGCGGAATGTTCTCAATGGTGATATGACCGTTGTAAATGATGCGTGTTTTATCGGAAATGAGTTTTCCGTTTTCGTCACGGACTTTGGCGAATTTCATCTTTTCTACGGCGAAGTGCTGGTAGGTGTCATCCGTCCATTCGCTTTGCCAAATGTCGATGTCGCCAATAACCTTTACGCCAAAGAAACGATGTGCCAACATTGGCATTTCTGCAAAAAATATATAATCGCCGTCATGTCCTGTTGTTTGCACGTTAATGCCTTGCTCGTAGTTCAGGTGCAGGTCGGCAAGCTCCTTTCCTGTTTTGTAAAAGGACATGAAGTCCTGCACATTATCCACAATGGGGATGCGAGGCAATGACTTCTTCAGGTCATCGGCGAAACGTTCACGGTATTGATTGGAGTGAAGCAATCCATAGACATAGTAGAAGATGTGTTCTTTTGTGATAGCTCGTGAGCCTCCGAAACGGTTGCGGACTTCTTTCAATATCCAGTCGGTTATGCCGTCGCGACGGATATAACGGTTTGTTTCTGCATCATCGAAAAGAGTTACTTCTCGATTTTTGTTTTCTTCATACCAGTACAACGGGTAGAACTGACAATTAAACTGTAATTGGTAATCAGGAATATAATGGGTTACTATAGCTGAAGCATTTTTATTAGACCCTTTGCCATTTACGCATAAGATGATTTTATCTGCATCTTGAGTAAACAAATCCTTGCATTGTCCTGGACTTTCTATCAAACTTGGAGAATAATATAAATGAGTTACACAGAATGGCCTATAAGAACATTCCACAAGTTTTTTACTTTCAAACTTTAGCAAAGTCCCACGTGACAAAAAATTCCTTAATGAACGAGTCCAACTTACTTTAGTTGTATCGGTATCAATAAAGGATTCAACAGACAATGTCTTTCCGCTTGATTTAATTATTTGAAATTCTCGACATTGACTATTATAATTGTTTATCAAATAGTTGACATTATCTACCAATTGATTTTTAGAAAAATTATTAACCCAAACATCACGACCCGTAGCTACCGCTGGTCCATTATGATTAAAGATACTTGTATCATTTTTATCAAAAAGCGGTATCAGACTATCAAATACACCATCTCGTTGATTTATCCAGTCTGCCTTTTCATTAGGCGTAATAATCTGCCAATCCAACTTATGTGAAGAAATTGAACGGAAATCCTTTACCATTTTGAGCTTCTGCTCACGGGTTAGGTAATCGCCTATGTCGTGGTAATGGATAACTGCTTTTTGTCCTTTCTTGGCTGGATTCTTGACAAGGAAAGTGATGGCTATTGGCGTGCGAGAACCACTACCAAAGATTTTGCCTCCTTCCTTGCGTGACAATTCTCCTGATGTACGTTGATTTCCACGCAGATTCAGTACATAAATGGATGTAAATTCTTCCTCAAAGCAACGTCGCATACCATCCTGACCAACACCATCAAGCCATGCACCATTACTTATAAAAGCAACGACACCACCTTCATCTTGAGGTATTCGGTCAGAAGCCCAACGAAATGCTTTTACATAACTATCATAAGTTGATTTACTAAGTCCTGCAAAACTTCTTTTTGTGTAAGTTTCACTCAATCTCTTTTCCAAAGCTGGATATGTAATATTCTGCGCATTATCATTAGCCGATTTTTGCCCAATAGAATACGGAGGATTCCCCACAATCACCCTCACGTGCGTGGCCATCTGCTTCTTCACCCGTTTGGAATTGTCCTGGAAGAACTCGGTGAATAGTTCGTTGTGCTTCTTCTCTGCCAGTTGGAAAGTGTCCGTCAGGCAGATGCCGCTATACGGCAGGTAGGTTTCTCGACGGGTAGTGTCGTGGAATACCGATTCAATATTTACATCGGCGATATAATAGGCCAGCAGCACGATTTCGTTGCAATGGATTTCATTCAGGTACTTGCGCTCCATGTCCTCCGGGCGGATAAGGCCGGACTGCAACAGCCGCGTGATGAACGTGCCAGTGCCCACAAACGGGTCAAGGATATGCACATTCTGCTCGGTCAGCGAAGTGTCGAACTCCGCCTTTAGGATGTCATTCACGGAATGTATGATGAAGTCCACGCACTCCACGGGCGTATAGACAATACCCAGCTTCTCCACGGTGAGCGGGAACGCGCCCTTGAAGAACTTTTCGTAGAGGTTCTTGATGATGGTCTGCTTGCCCTCCAGATTGTCTATGCCGCCCACATTCGTCCTCACCGACTGATAGAACTTCTCCAGCACTTCGGTATCTTTCTCGAAAGCCTGCTCTTGCAAGAGGTCTATCATGCGCTGCATGGAACGGCTCACGGCGTTGTTGTTAACGAACTGGTAATCGGCAAACAGCGCATCAAACACCGGACGGGTGATGATGTGCTGTGCCAGCATTTCAATGGCCTGTGCCGCATCCACGGACGGGTTAAGGTCTCGCTGCAATCCCTTGAGGTATTCGTTGAACGCCTTTTTGTGTACGCCGGACTGGATGAGCTTGGATATGCGCTCGATGAACTTGTGCGCGATAAGTCCGATTTCCTTTGCCCAGTTTTCCCAATAGAGGCGGTCGCCGCACTTCTCCACGAGCTTGGCATACATGCCGTCCTGCAACTCACCGAAGCGAAGCTCCAACTGCCGGGCGATTTCCGCGTTCTCCATCTGCCGCGCTTCTTCCTCTCCCTCCTGAAAGCCCAACCCCGGCCTACCGATGGTGACGGACGGTGTATAGGACTGCTTGTTGGGTTTCTGCTTGTTGAGCGCAATCTTGTTCACCATCGCATTGAAACGGTCGTCGTGGGAGCGCAGCGCGTTCAGGATTTCCCAGACCACATCAAAGGTCTTGCTGTTGTCGAGTGCTTCCTCTGCCGAAACATCGGACGGCACGACAATAGGGATGATGATGTACCCGTACTTCTTCTCGTCAGGCAGCCCCTTGTGGAAAGTGCGCATCACGCGGCCTACCGACTGTACCACGTCCACTTGTGAGTTACGGGCGGAAAGGAACAGCACGGCATCGAGCGACGGCACGTCCACGCCCTCGGACAGACAGCGCACGTTGGTCACCACCCGGCACTCCCGGTCATTGTCCGGCTCGTCCGCCAGCCATTGCAGGATTCCGTTGCGCTCCTGTGAGTTCATCGAGCCGTCTATGTGCTTTGCGGTTATCGAAACGGTATGCGAAAGGCTTTCCGCATCCAGATTCTCGTCGTACTTTTCAGATATTTGCGGCAGCACGGAAGCCACATATTTGGATGCGATACCCACTCTGCTTGCGCTCCTGTCAATGGATGAACAGAACGCCACGGCACGGCGCATCATGTGCGGGTCGGCATCCCATGTGCGGTGGTCATCACCCTGTATCATCTTTGACAGTCCGTTGATTACGCCGATGAGCTTGGACGTGTCGTCAAAATTCAGTTCCGTGGTCGTGTCGGTGACATCGCGCCTGATATTTTCCGGCACATCATCCTCACCAACGGTAAGGACAAGCACCTTGTAGTCGGTCAGCAGTCCGTTCTGTACGGCGTAGGAGAAATTCACGCGGTAGAACTCCTCCCCATACAGAGCCTTGTCGTCCATCGAACAGAGGATACAGTCTTTTTCCGATGCCTTTATCTTGGCCGATTCACCATACAGCCGTGGCGTGGCGGTCATGTAAAGCCGTTTTCTGCCTTGTACGTTGTCATCGGAGTGTATCTTGGTGAAGTTGCTCTCGTCCTTGTCCGACAGCTTCACGCCTGTAGTGCGGTGGGCTTCGTCACAGATGATGAAGTCGAACACACCATCCCCGCCGTTTGTTTCGGAAAGTATCTCCTGTTGTGCCGCTGAAACGGCATCAATGGACTGGTAGGTGGAGAATACGACTACCAGCCCGTCATGGTTTCGGTATTTCTTCAACTGTGATGCGATGGACTGCGGACTGGTGGACGCTGGTACTGCAAGGTCAACCACACTGTCATCCATATCATCGTATTTATTCTGAATCTTTCGCGAAGCCTTGGAATCAGAACAGATGCAGACGGCCTTGATAGGCTTCTTCGCGTCCGCCGACCATGCGTTGAGCGACTGCCCCAACAGGGCGATGGACGGAACCATGAACAGCACCAGCCCTTTGCCGTTAAGCAACTGTTCGGTGATGAGCAGCGAGGTGTATGTCTTGCCTGTTCCGCAGGCCATGATGAGCTTGCCACGGTCATTGCCCTCTGTGATGTAGTGCGTGTATGCCTTGGATATGGCATCCAACTGGTGCCTGTGCGGTTTCTTGCCCTCTACAAGCGCGGAGTTTCCTGTAAGTCCATCCATCAGTTTTTGCCAGTCCACGCAAGAGGAATTCAGGTCAATCAGCCCAACCCGTGAAAAAGGCGGGTCTTGGTGGCGGATGGCTTCCTCGGCGTTGCTTCCCCAATGGTTGGTGGTGGAAATCCATATCCGTTTGGCAAACCGGGTGGTCTGGTAAGTGATTTCGTTGGTGAACGTGCGGCTGGAGGTGGCGAGGAATGAATCCACGGCAGGCTTGTCTATCACGGCATCCTCCGCATAGCACTTGCACTGGATAGCCCAATAGTCGCCCATCTCGGTCTTGGCCACAAGGTCGATGCCCGTGTCCGTGCCTCCGAAGTCCTTGCGCCCCGGAAAATCCTCCCACAGCCACACCTTTTCAAGTTCGTTGTAGCGGGGGTCTGTCAACAGCCATGAGCGCATCAGTCGCTCGAACTTTGTACCCTTTTCCCTTTCGGTAAATGATTCGGTACGGAATTTATGCAGTATGTCCTTGAAATTCATCTCTTGATAAGAGATATATTTCAAGAGAACTAATACTGGAAATCAATGTATTATTGGAAAATGCAGGTGGATTTACTAAACAATTCCGCATAAATTGTTCTTCATATCCCATTATAAATTGGATTCGGACACGGATTTTGCAATATTATGAGTACCTTTGCAATATCAACTGTAACTCTTATCAAGAGATTCCGATTTTCGCTAAACAAATTTCATTCGAAATATTTCTCACAAGTCTTTCAGGATAAGACTGTTCGCCCTGTCTACTACATTTGTGTCAAGCGATGCAAGATAGATGCGCGTGGTTTCCTCCGAATCGTGCCCCATTCCCTCGCTGATGACCGAAAGCGGTATGTTCTTGCTTTTGGCAATGCTTGCCCAGCAATGCCTCGCGCAGTGCATGGTCAGCGGCATATTCAACCCGGCTAAACGGGCGACTTCTTTCAACGCCACGTTAATACGGCTGATGGCATTGCGGTACTGCGTCCGTTCGTCTGCGCATGGGTTGGTAATTATCGGCAGCAGATATTGGGCGGTGGAGCAACCGTCGTATTTGGCGATGATGTCCTCCATGCACTTCTCCCATTTGATGGTCAGTTGCTGCCCCGTCTTTCTCCTGCGGTATAGGATGACGCCGTTCTTCAAGTCCGATTTCTTCAAATAGGCCATGTCAATGAACGACATTCCGCGTGTATAGAATGAAAAGAGGAACATATCCCGTGCATAGTCCAAATGCGGTTTCAAGGTAAGGTCGAGTTCCTTGATGCGCTTTATCGACTTCAACGGGAGGGCGCGTTTCACTGTCTTGCCGATACCCGTGTAAACATGCTTGAACGGATATTTCTGTTCCGTCAGTTCTTTTTCCACGGCACGGTTATAGACGGCACGGAGTATGCGCATATAGAACGAAGTCGTATTGGGGCAGTTGTCGTTGGCTTTCAGCCATGCCTCATAAAGCATCATGGTGTCGCTGTCTATCTCACGCAGAAGAATGTCCTGCCCCTCGCGGAACTTCATAAAACTGGCTAAGGCTGCGGTGTAAGTTTCCGATGTGCGTACCTTGCCGAGATGCTTCAACTGCCTTATGGTGTTTTGCATGAAACCGAACAGCGACAGCCCGTTTGCGTGGTTGTTGAACTTCTCTACGATATTGTAGGCAGAGTAACTTCCGCCTTGCTTGTCGCATTGTGCGATGATGGCCTGCAACCGCCGGATGTCCCAACCGATGTGTTCGGCAACGCTGTGGAGATACCGTTTCCTGTTCTCGTTGGTTTCAGGCATGATTCGGACGGACGATGCTTCCTTATCCCATTCCGTATCAAACATGCGGAAGTCCGTTCCGATTTGGCGGACTGTTCGCCCGTGGATTACCTGATAGTAGATGCTGCCCTCCTTGCCGCTTGCGGTGGAAGGACGATATTTTACCTTGATGGATGCCATTCACTTTATTTTTATTGTTTGGATTCGTTTTCTTCATTTCTCACTTTTTCAAGCTGCCTGTTGAACACGGTCAGGGTGGAATCCACACCGACCGTTTCCACCAGTTTCTCGTATGCCCCGACGGTCACAGCCAGTTCGGGGTAAAGCTCGTTAAGCATGATTGTGGTCACTTTGTACTTGTCTGCAACCGTTCTCAACCGCCTGTTTTCCTCCCGGTACTCATGCCATCGCACCCAACTGGCAGCAAACAGGGCAAAGAACACAAGCGTGCAGACGATACCAGCCCATGCGTAAGGGTTCTTGTACCAGCCATCGGGTATTTTGCTCCATAGCCGTCTGATACCGCTTATCGCTCTGCCCGGACGGATTGCCTGCCAAAGTTTCCGTGCGAGGCCTTGACTTTGCTGTGCCTTTTCCGGAATCCGCTTGTCTTTCTCCACATGGTCATTAAGCACTTCAAGTATCTTGTAAAGCAAATCCTTGGTGGTGGGGATTCCTCGCTTGCGCATATCCTTGTCGTTGGCATCGGTATATACCTGCAGGCTCACAATCATTTCCTCACCCAATGACCTTTTGCAGTCCTCGATGGCTTCCTTGCTCCCGAAAATGCCGTTGATGTTCTCCGGCGTGCTGCCGCCAAAGAAACGAATGACAGGCTCCAGATCCGACGCAAGCCTTTTCACCGCCTCGTCCTTGTCCGAAGTGTTCTTTGCGCCCAGTATCTTCTTGATTTCCTCGATGTCCTCCGCCAATGCCCCGATAAGGTCTGCTATGTTCTGTAAGTTGTCTTTCATCTTCTCATCTTTTGGGGTTTATACTTGTTCTTCTCCTTGTCATTCTCGCTCCATCCGCTTTCGTTTCCTCCACCTCCACCGCCAGATGAAACCTTGGCTTGGTGAGGTTGGACGCACAACTCGATAAGTGCGTTGATGCCCACTTGGACTATGCCTGTATTCGTATCGGCATCGGCGAAAGTTCCGCTGCCGGATGCTTCTGCATGGCCATCGGTAGAATAGGCTTTATCCGTCTGTTCAAATGAATTGTCCGGTTCATATATGGTTTCCGTTTGGCTTGTTCCGCTTTCAGCCGTTGGTCGGGTATGGTACAGATTGTTTCTCCATTCCAAGCCCTCGGCGATACGGCCTCCGAACTGCTTGTCCAGCTTAAAAAAGCCCATGCTGCGGTCTATCCGTGAGCCACTGAACGAAATATCGTCTTTCGTGAACGACACACCAATGATATTGCCGTTCCGCTTGTCGAGCTTGAAGCTTACCCCGATGCCCTGCTTAACCAGCCTGTCGCACAATTCCGACCAACTGCTGCAATGGGGCAAGGCCGCTTTGACGGCATCATGGATTTGGTATTTCACCTTGTCCTTGCCGCGCAGACGGTCACGCTTCACGTTCACCTTGCCTTTGGAGAAGTGCAGTCCGTATTCCCTTGTAAGAGCCTTGCATACCGCCACGTTGCGCATGGCATCGTTCCGGTCGCTGACGGTGTTCCCGTCATTGTCCACCCTGTTGGCCACGATGTGCAAGTGCTGGTGTTCCTTGTCGGTGTGGCGGCATACAATGTATTGGGTGTTCACAATGCCCATGCGCTTCATGTACTCACGTGCTATTTCTGCCATCAGGCTGTCCGTCAGTTTGGGCGTGTCCTCGTGGGCGAAGTCCAGCGAGATGTGGTACACCGGATTTTTCAGCTTGCGCCCCGGCTTGTCATCAGCCTGTCCCTGCATACTCGCTGCTATGGTTGCATTATTGTCAAGCCTCACGTCTTTGCTGTCGATGAGCCTTGCCTTTTTCGGGTTGTTCACATAGTTCACCAGCTTGGCGAAGCTCGCCCGTTTCTTCAAGTCGCCCATCATATATCCGCGATGATTTTGTTGAACTCGTCCAGCAGGGCGGTGATTCTTTCTTTGGTTCTCGGAAAGCCCTGTTGATGTGCCATCTTCGCCAACTGGTTCAGGTTGTTGCAACCACCCTCCAGCATCCTTATCTGCCTCCTGTCCTCCTGTGTCCGTGCCGCCACGACCTTGCCCTGAAGCAATAGTTCACGCAAGAAATGCGACGGTTTCTTGCCAGCGTCGGCAATCCGTTTCATAACCGTTTTCCACTCGGCCAGCGTGAGCCGTGTGGATATGGTCTTAGTCCGCGCCTTGCCCTTTACGGCCTTGGGGCGGCCTCCTTTATGATTGGTGTCTTGTTCTGTCATTCGCTTGCTATTTTCTGTTATAAATGGGTCGGCGTTTTTTTAGGGCTGCAATCCGGTCTTGCCGTTATCCGCATGGTCGAGTCGCCGCTGGTGGCGTGGTTTTCGTGGACGAAAACATTAACTTGCCAGCCCTAAAAAACGCCCCTATAAATACTTCACGCCTTTCCTTACTTACGCCTGTTTATAAGGGGTATTGCTATCGGGAAAAATATCCATGTCCTGTACTGTTGGAAGAATGTCCTCCGTTTGTGAGTTGGCATCGTAGGCATCAGCCATTGGCGGACTGGTAGGATTTTCCGCTGGGCACTCCGGTTTTGCGGTCTGTCCCTTGTTCTCTGATATGAACAAACCTGACTGCGCTGTCGGGATAGGCTTGTCCTTGGACTTTTTCGCCTTTGCCGAACTTTTCCGTAAGGTCTCCAGCCTTTGGCCGTTAAAAAGGTAAATACGTACTCCCTCGTATGCCTTGACCGTCTGTTGGTATGTTGGATTTTCCGTGAGCCGTCCGTCCATCATCCATGACTTTACACACACCATATCCATGATGGTGGTTATGGGATTGGAAACAACACGGATTAGCCCCCGCTGCGAAAAATCCTCCAACAGACGACTGACGGACTTGCGCCCGATATTCCACTCCTTTGCCAGTGACAGCATGGAGCCGTCCACCTGTCCGGGATGGAGCACATAATCCAATCCACGTTTGGTTTTACTTACTTCCGTGATAACCATCCCCGACAAAAGGGAAAGAAAATAGGTCAAGTTGCACACACCGTTGGTTGTCCCGTGCAGGAAATACCATGCTTCCACATTCATTGCCACCTCCATTTTATAGCACGGCAGAACAAGCTGCTTCAAATTCTTCATAAGCCATGATGTTTTTTGTTGTTCGTTATACGGATTATCCCTTGGTGTTTTTGTCCGCGTCCCTATTGGTGGCTTTCAGGTTCTTGATGCGGTCAATCTGCTCTTTCGGGAACAGGACGCGTCGCCCAATCCGCTGCCCCTTGATATGCCCCAGCTTCTCGTGCCGCCAGATGGTCGCGATGCTCACGCCCCATTTCTCGGCCAGTTGCCGGATGGTGTAATACTCCGATGTCTCCTGCGGTGCCTGCGCCTGTCCGTATTCCTCAAGCGCACACCTCACGCTTGCGCCGATGAGTTGCTGAAGCTCATCGCGCGATACCAGTACCATTTCCATATTTTCTGCCATAAGTCATTGATTTTGAAATTATGGCGGCAAAGTTATATGGTGAATAAAACGGGTGAACTTGTGGGGATTTGTGGAATAAACGGGCATAAGAAAAGCCGCCAAACATCTGATGTCTAACGGCTTGTGCAAAGCAGTGGACTGTGGTGAGTTGTAACCACGTGTGGACTGCCGCATTATTTTATCATCGGGAGCAGTTCTTTGAGCCTGCTTATGAAAGTCTTTTCCACGTTGTACTTGGCAAGGCTTTCCGCTGTAAGTCCTATGGAACGGGCTGCGGCTGTGCGGTACTCCTTCCAGTCCTTGAAATAGGCTTTTGACAGCAGGGTGATGACGCACCGCATCTTTCCTTTCACGCAATTCTGATAGGTCGTGGAATAGTCAGCTCGCATGACGGTACGTATGAAGTCCTTGTCGGAAACGGCGTTGCCGTCCAGTACGGGCTTGCCCTTGTCGGGGCCGCTCTGTACGGTAAAGGTGGTAAGGAACTGGTACAGCCTTAAAACAGGCACCTGCGCCGTCGTGCTGAACGCTCCGCCCTGCACGGTATCTGTGGCTGTAAAGCCTGCCATTGGGGTAGGTATTGTTTTTACTTCGGATTCGGTTGCGTCCTTATGGAGTATGTTCCTCATGACATAGCCCATTGCCAGGGTGATATGGAACATCTTAATCCCGGCTAACTGTGTCTTTGTATTGCCGTCTTGGAACACCATAGAAAGGTGGACGGCTTTTGTGAAATCCTCCGTGAGCAGCCGTGCCAAATCCTTGTCGTTGGCGTTTGTGATATATTCCTTGACGGACTCGATTTTGTCCTTGTCCATGTTGGCAAGCAGGGCATACGCTTCTTCGCCTATATATTCTTTCCCTTTGCTCACAGCGGTTTCAGCCGTGCATTTTCGGATGGCGGTTCGGATGGTGTCGATGCAGTCCGTGGCTTCGATGCGTGTCATGGAACGGACTTTTCTCTGTTCGTTTCCATCAGGAAAGAAGTATTGGCCGATTACTTCTATGGAAGTATAGACGATGCCCGCATAAAGGGCTTCCTTGCCCAAGCCCTGCAGATATGCCGAACAAAGGTCATGCAGCCGTTTCGCGTCCCCGTGCAGCCGGACAAACTGGTGTGCCAGTTCCTTGTCGTCATGTTCGGCGATGTATTCCCGCACCTCGTTCAACAGGGTGGGAACGGTTTTCATCTCACGCCGGATGTTCTTGCAGATGTCCTTGTTCCCGGCTTCATCTTCAACTTTGCCACTGGCAAGGCTTTCCGCCAGTTTCAGGTTTCTGCCGATAATCTTCGACAGCCTGAACAGGGCACTGATGATTGCAAATCTCGTCTTTTCCATAAGCAGCCGTTTTACATTTCAATGATACCCTCAAAGTCCTTTAACGCAATCACGGCCTTTTCTTCCGCATCCAGTTTAAGGTAGCGGCGCAGTTGCGCCTCGCTGCTGTGTCCCGTTATGGCTTGGATGGACGACAACGGTACTCCGGCCTTGTATGCGTTGGTGGCGAAACTTCTTCGTGCCGTGTGCGAGAGGAGCATATCACAGAACCTCCGCCCTCGTTTCGGGTTGAGCCGCTTCCCGTCAAATCCGCAGTCATGCGTCCAGCCCAGCAACAGCCCAATGGTCTTTATCAGCTTGTTCATTTCGTTGGGGCATACATGGGGCAGCTTGCCGTCGTATTTGTCAAGTATCTGCCTTACTCGCCTGTCCACCGGGATATAGACTTTCTTGTCCGTTTTCTGTTGGGTAAGCAAAATGAACTCCACCCCGTTTATCTCGGTTATCATGTCATCGCATATCCTCGAATAGTCGGACACGCGCTGCCCGGTCAGGCAGCCGACAATGAAAATATCCCTCACGTGTTCCAAGGTGCGTATGTGGGTGATGCGGCACTTGGAAAGCTGCGTTAGTTTCTCGTCCTCGCTGATGTCGAGTGCCTCCAGCCGTTCCCTGACGGCCTCTTTGGTGGAAAGGTCGAGTTCGAGCATTTCCTGTATCTGTTCCGGCGTAAGATAGATGTTGTCCACTTCCTCTTTTTTCGGAACAAAGTCTGAATGGCGGAAATCGTCGCATTTGGTCAGCTTGTCCTCGTATGCCGCCTTTGCCACGGTACGGACGCTTGTCATATAAGAGTTGATGGCGTTGGGCATCAGCCCGCGCCCTTTCCAGTAACCGACAAGGCTGTTGCGTGTTTCCATCGTCATGTCGTCCAGCCCGATTTTGCGGTGCATCTCCTTTTGATAGTTGCGGATTTGGGTCTGGATGATGCGCAGCCCCTTGATGTAGGCAGGGGTTACTTTGACGGTACGGCCTTTCTTGGTGCGCCGTCCTGCTTCCAAATCCTCTATATAAGAGGTAAGGAAGTCCTCGAACAGCATCTTGCCTTTGGGCTTGACCTCCACAACCTGCATCATGCCGTTCAGCACATCGTGCTTTACGCTCTCGATGACGGACTTCGCCTTTTTAGGGTCGAAATCATCCGCCTCGAACGCCGCCTTTATCCTTGCGAGGACTTGGGCGAACTGCCCGTACTTTATCCCGATGCTCGACATGAGGGCGGATGAGGTGTATTGCAGGGAGCGGTATTTCTCCCATTCAAGCTGTCTGATGGTGAAGCCTGTTACGGTTTTCACGTTGGCCTTGCCTGTGCGCACACGGGCATAGACCGAACCGAAGTCCTCTTTCCCTGCCTTTGACGATTTTATGAAGATGAAATCCATACGCGAAATTTCTTTTAATTGCTGGTACAAAGGTACGAAATCTATTCTGAAATATAGTACCAAATAGTACCAATATTTTCTAAAACCGTGAAATTTCGTGCGTATTTCAATTAAATGAAAATATCTATAAATAACTGATATACAATAATAACTAATAAAACAAGGTTCTACTGAATATAATTAGTGAATAGTGGGCGACGATCTACTGCCAGCAGATATTGCTCGGTATGCTGACGATATTCGGCCCGTTGCAATGGGCGTTCTCTCTGCTGCCGAAATGGGAAGGTTCCTGGGCAAAATGGCTGACACGTTACCTGACGGTACATTTCTACGGGGCCATGCTCTACTTCGTGGGCTTCTATGTATTGCTCCTTTTCGACATCGTGCTGTGCATCCAGGTGGAAAACCTGACCGCAATCACGGCCAGCGAGCAGACAATGGCGGCCTACCTGCAGAACAGTTTCTTCTCCGCCGGTTATCTGATGGCGGCAAGCATTGTAGCCTTGAAATGTCTGAACCTTGTACCTGACCTTGCGGCGTGGATGATACCGGAGGGCGACACGGCCTTCAGTACGAGAAATTTTGGAGAAGGCGTGGCACAGCAGGCCAAGATGACAGCGACAGGCGGTATCGGGGCAATCATGAGATAAGATAAAAAACATATAAACAACAATCCTTAAAAATAAAAAAGTATGAACGTACAAGAACAAATCAAAGAATGGTATCAAGACAGACGGTTCGTGAACTATGTGAATATGCGCGTACAAGAAGAAATCCGTCATGTATCGGAACAACGTCCCGACCAGAAGTACAAGGAACTGGACGATGCCTTTGACCTGGATGATCGGTATTTCGTCCCACTGACGACTTATCTGACCTATCGCCTGCAACTCGCCAAGTTGCAGAAAAACAGATCGAAACGCAGGCGTGGCATCTGGTGGGTGTTTGTGCAGATAGTCATACTGAGACTTTATACGGAAATCACCACCAAGGAGTTTGAGAAACTCCAAAAGGAGTCATACGGAGCAATCATACCGATGCTGCACAATGAATATGTAATGAAGTTGAATAGAATAAGACAATAAACCGATATGATTATCAAGCATCTGGAAAACAAGATACGGCTGGTGGGCATTATCTGCACGGCTTTTCTCGTGGGATGTGTCATCATCAGCGTATCGAGCATCTGGACAGCCAGGACAATGGTGTCGGATGCACAGAAAAAGGTGTACGTGCTGGACGGCAACGTGCCCATTCTTGTCAACCGCACCACAATGGAGGAAACGCTCGATGTGGAAGCCAAAAGCCATGTGGAGATGTTCCACCACTATTTCTTCACCTTGCCGCCTGATGATAAATACATCAAATACACGATGGAAAAGGCGATGTATCTGGTGGACGAAACAGGTCTGGCGCAATATAACACTCTTAAGGAGAAAGGTTTTTACTCCAACATCCTCGGCACGAGTGCCGTGTTCTCGATTTATTGTGACAGCATCCGCTTTGACAAGAGCACCATGGAGTTCACCTATTACGGCCGCCAGCGAATCGAACGCAGAAGCAACATCCTGATGCGTGAGCTGGTGACAGCCGGTCAGCTCAAGCGTGTACCGAGAACGGAGAACAACCCTCACGGTCTGCTGATAGTGAACTGGCGCACTCTCCTTAACAAGGATATAGAACAGAAAAGCAAGAGCAACTATTAAACAATCAAGGATATGAACATCAAGGGATTCAGACGGATGCTGCTGGGCGAAAAGATGCCTGACAGGAATGATCCGAAGTACAAGGAACGCTATGAGCGTGATGTGGAAGCCGGACGCAAGTTTGCCAAGGCGACCCGTATAGACAAGGCGGCAGCCAAGGTGCAGGGCTTTGCCAACGTGCACCGTACTCTTTTTCTGGTCATCGTGTTCGCTTTCGTGCTGGGCGGGCTGGCATGGAACATCTACCGTATAACAGTGGTATATCGTCACCAGCCGGCGGAGAGGACAGCGACAGAGATGCAGGATTCGGTATTGAGGGAGCGGCACAGGATGTTGCAGGAAGAGGAACTGAGGGAAACCGGGACAGGAAATACAAACCGTAGCAAAACAGACTTGCCATGAAAAAGATATTTGAGAAAATCAATTTCAGACAGCCGAAGTACATGCTCCCTGCCATTCTTTATATCCCTCTGCTCGGTGCGTCCTACTTCATATTCGACCTGTTTCATACTGAAACGGCGGATATACCGGACAAGACGCTGCAGACAACGGAATTCCTGAATCCGGAACTGCCGGAAGCGCAGATCAAGGATGACGGCATTGGCAGCAAATACGAGAACATGGAGAAATCGTGGGGCAAGATACAGGACTACTCGGCGGTCGGCAACATAGAAAGAGACGAACCTGATGAAAACAAGGAAGAATATGAATCACAATACACGCAGGATGACATCGCCCTGCTCGATGAGCAACAGCAGGAAAAAGCAGCGGCAGCGGAAATTGCCGCCGCCAAAGAGCGTGAACAGGAAGCACTCGCGGAGTTGGAAAAGGCCCTTGCCGAAGCACGGCTGAAAGGACAGAACATGGTGATGCCCCCTGAAGAGGCGGATACCACGGACACCGTTCCGCCGCAGAATGTACCGGAGGCCGGCACCATCGACGAGGAGAAACGTCCGGTGCAAGCACCGTCGGCAGACGAACCGCCCAGCGCGGTAGTCCGCAAGGTGAAGACCACCTCGGACTATTTCAACACGCTGGCGAAGGATGCCCGTGAACCGAAGCTGATCCAGGCCATCATAGACGAGGACATCAAGGCTGTGGACGGCTCGCGCATCAGGCTGCGCCTGCTGGATGACGTGGAAATAGACGAGTGCGTAGTGAAACGGGGTACGTACCTGTACGCCACGGTAAGCGGCTTCTCGTCCGGACGTGTCAAGGGAAACATCAACAGCATCCTTGTGGACGACGAGCTTGTGAAGGTCAGTCTCGCGCTTTATGACACGGACGGTATGGAGGGCCTGTATGTACCGAACAGCCAGTTCCGGGAAACGAGCAAGGATGTGGCCAGCAGTGCCATGTCGGGCAACATGAGCATGAGTACCGGAACTACAGGGAACAGCCTCGCCCAATGGGGAATGCAGGCGGTGAACAACGCTTACCAGAAGACGAGCAACGCCATCAGCAAGGCCATCAAGAAAAACAAGGTCAAGCTGAAATACGGGACTTTCGTCTATCTGGTCAATGGTCAGGAAAAAAGGAAATAAAAAGGTTCGAGACAATGGAAACAGATATTTCAAAACTACATGAGGGAACGGACGGCTTTTACTACGATGACTTCCTCGCTCCCGACAAGGCCGAAACATTCGTCGGGCAACTCGTGAGTACCCAATGGTGGCAGAAAGGTGGACGCTTCGCCCTAATATGCAACTTTCTGGCAGAGGACGGGCGGAAAATCGCCTTGTTCGCCTTCCAGAAATACACCGGCTTTTACGGGCCGGGAGACGGGGCGGTCAATTTCAAGCACGCGGAGATGAATACCTTCTGGGAGTGTGAGGTCCGGGAAAACCGGAAGGGACGTTGTACTTGGGCGAGTGCCCTGCAGCTTGGAGGGCCGAAAAACAACGCGATATGATAGAGACGGACAAGATATACAACATGGACTGCCTGGAAGGCATGAGCCGTATGCCGGAGGGAAGCGTCGATGCCATCATCGCCGACCTGCCTTACGGTGTATTGAACCGCGGCAACCGGTCAGCATGTTGGGACAGGCAGATACCCCTCGGTCCGCTGTGGGAGCAGTACCGTAGGATTATCAAGCCGGACAGTCCGATAATCCTGTTCGCCCAGGGAATATTCTCCGCGCATCTCATGCTTTCCCAACCGGGAATCTGGCGTTATAACCTCGTATGGCAGAAGGACCGTGTTACGGGCCATCTCAATGCCAACCGGATGCCGTTGCGCCAGCATGAGGACATTCTGGTGTTCTACATGAAGCAGCCCGTGTATCATCCGCAGATGACACCGTGCCCTCCCGAAAGGAGAAACCATGGACGCAGCATGACGGAAGGCAGTTTCACGAACCGGTGCTACGGGGAGATGAAGCTGGTACCGGTACGCATGGCGGACAACAAATATCCGACATCGGTCATTTTCATCCCGAAAGAACACAAGACAGGGGCATTCTATCATCCGACCCAGAAGCCTGTGGCACTGGTCGAGTACCTGATACGCACCTACACCGACGAGGGGGACACCGTGCTGGACAACTGCATCGGGTCCGGAACGACTGCCATTGCCGCAATCCGTTCGGGACGGCACTATATCGGATTCGAGACCGTGAAGGAGTACTGCGACATCGCCGAACTCCGTATCCGGGAAGAACTGGAGCGAATACATACGACGACATAAGGGTAAAAGAAAAACAAATGGAATATAAACAATCAACGACATGAATATGAATCTCAAGAAAATCGGAACGGTATTTCTTCTGACAGCCGGACTGCTGGGAACGCGGAATGCACAGGCGCAGACGACCTACGAGGAAATGGAACAACTGACGGTCAACGAACAGGTGACGACCGTCATCACGGCATCGGAGCCGGTACGCATGGTGGACATTTCCACCGACAAGGTGGTTGGCGACCAGCCTTTGGACAACATTGTACGGCTGAAACCCAAAGAAGCCGGGCACGAGGACGGCGAGGTGATTGCCATCGTGACCGTCATCACGGAACGCTACCGCACGCAATACGCGCTGGTTTACACCACACGGCTTAAGGAAGCCGTAACGGACAAGGAGATACTCCCTCACGAGCGCAACGCCTACAACAATCCGGCAGTATCGATGTCAACCGCCGAGATGACGCGCTTTGCCAGACGGATCTGGAACTCTCCGGCGAGAATCAGGAATGTGGCCACCAAGGCACACCGTATGGTGATGCGCCTGAACAACATATACTCTGTCGGGGACTACTTCTTCATAGACTTTTCCATAGAGAACAAGACGAACATCCGTTTCGACATCGATGAGATCAGGGTAAAGCTCGTTGACAAGAAACTCGCCAAGGCCACCAACGCCCAGACTATCGAGCTTACTCCGGCGATGATACTGGAACCGGGAAAGACATTCCGACATGGCTACAGGAATGTGCTTGTCATCAAGAAGATGACCTTCCCGAACGACAAGCTGCTGACTGTCGAAATGACGGAAAAGCAAATCAGCGGCCGCAATATCAGCCTGAACATCGATTATGAGGATGTGTTGTCTGCCGATTCGTTTAACGCTGACCTGCTGGAGGAGGAATGATTATGAGAAAGACTCTGATTCTGATGTTTGCCTGCATGTGCCTTGCCTTCAGCGCGAACGCACAACGCAACAGCGGCCGTCTTTCACTGGGGGTCGGGCTGCTTTACAGGAACGGTATGGACGTGACGTTTTCATACGAACATGAAATGAACTACCGGCACGCGTGGGAGTTCTTTGCCAACGGCTACCTGCAGTGGGCCGAATGCGGCCCGTGCGGCCATATCTGTCCGGAATCCTTCTGGCGCAACTACCGCACCTATGGCTTTGGCGTGGCATACAAGCCTTGCGTGGTACGGGGCCGCAATCATTACGGCAACCTGCGTATAGGAGCTTCGGCAGGAAGCGACACGAAGAAGTTCCTGGGCGGCCTGCATTTCGGTTACGAGCACAATTACGTGCTGCGGTCCGGATGGACGCTGTACTGGCAGGCGAAGAGTGATTTGATGATAAAGGGCGCGGATCTGCTTCGGGTAGGTGTAGCCCTTGGTGTGAAACTACCGATAAAATAAGGGAAAAGATGAAACAGAACATTTTCAGAAAGGTGAGCCGGTTCGTACCGGTACTTGTCGCAGCAGTCGCCGTGACAGGTTGTGACGCGCATATAGACGTACCGGACACGGCTGTCCGCCCGGGACATGTCCTGTGCGAGGACGGAACGGCCTTGTCCTACACGGAATACCAGCAATCCGGGAAAAAGGCTGTGGCCGTCGTGTTCGACACCCGGCAGCATGAGGGTGCGGAAGGAAACGGCTACGCGGTTTACCTGTGGGACATCACCCCGCAGGCATTTGCCGACAGCCTCGGTATTGCCCAAGGCACATCTGCGGACCTCGCGGCACATGACGGCAATGCCAATACATTCGCTCTATATGAAACGAAGGAAACGGCTTCGCCGATGGCGGAAGCGGTCTTTGACCTCTGGTGTTACGGGCAGAGCGCATACGTTCCGTCGGTGGCACAGATGCGTCTGCTATATACTATCCGGGAAACGGTAAATCCTGTCATCGAACAGTGCGGGGGCGATCCGTTGCCCCTGACCGACGGCGACTGCTGGTACTGGACATCCACGGAAGTGGCCGAACAGGAAACGGCAAAAGCCTGGCTTTACTCGATGGGCAGCGGAGCCATACAGGAAACACCCAAGACACAGGCGCACAAGGTACGCCCGATTATAACCATCAACCGGTAAACCAGAGATATACGATTGCGTTCTTTGACATTGTTGGACAACATACGATTACAAACCAGAGCCGAATTCACGCAGTAATGCCATCAAGCGACGTATGCTTTCCTCGACATCCGAGGGGGCCGGAATGGCACGATATGCCAAATCCGGGAGTTCACCCATGTAAACTGTCTGCAAGTTGCCCCAAACCTGCGGCAGATCTGTCATCAACGGGGACTCCTCCAGTCGCCGGTCACGCCAGCCTTCGGGCTTGTCAAAGCTCTGCCGGTCGTGTTCGAGCAGTGACCTGAAATCTTCGGGGAAAGCATCGCTATGAAGATACGTGAGGCACTCTTCATCTTTCAGCAGATGATGCAGATCGTAGAAATGACGGATTTTGGCCGTCAACTGCGGCATATACAGATTGGCCAGCGAGCATCGGATGAGTGACACCAATTTCTCGGTCAGCGTGCGGCGACGGTCAAGCACATTGACCTCGAACGGCTGCATCCCGTATTCCTCTATCATACGGTTGTTGCCGGTAGCCTGCAGGAACTCTGTCAGGAAACTGCAGAGAGAACGCCGCTCGAAAGGATATGGATTGGCAAAACTGTTGATTTCTACCAGGAGTTGCCCAGCCCGGATTGCTCCGACCTGTTCCGTATCTATGGCCCGTGGATAGGTGTAAAACGCCTTGTGGTAATGCGATCCCTTGCTTGTCATGCCGGGGATGACCAGTTCCTCCAGTCCGGCTGTCATATTCTTCGATGTACGGCGTATGAGGTTCTTTAGCTGGTTTCCGCTCAGTGTCCATGCTTCGGCGATGGCCACGTCAATGTCCTCGGAGAAACGTGCCCCGATGCCGTAGGCCTTGGTCAGGGAAGTTCCGCCCTTGAAAATGGCACGATTATCCTTGTCTCCGGTAGCCATAAGCGACAGCGAACGACAGATCCAATAGTCTTTCTCGATAAAGATACTCTTGATGCCGAGTCCGCCGTCCTGTACCGGACGTGCAGCCGCTTCTATGGCATCGGCAAACAGTTGCTGATTCTCGTGTAGTCTCATACGATGTTCCATTTTAATTTGGTGGGTAAAGCCTGTGCGGTGACAGGAAGTTTGTAGGTCGTGACCCCATTGAGTGTCGCACGCAATTGTCGGGTGTCAGCTCCAAGACTGTCCAGAATGGCACCCAGCAATGCCCGGACATACGGCTGGTAATTTTCGGCCAGGTCCGCCAGTTTCTCCAGATCGCCTTCGGACAGAGCGGCTATCAGCCGAGCAACGCCCCGCACACAATCGTCAGGTGATGTTGCCGGAATCTCACGGAGCAATTTGAGCGCGTCAAGGATCAGCAGCAGAGGAATGTTCTCCCGTGTGATTGCATTAGGCTGTACAAGGAAGGACACGCTGTATTCGCCCCGTTTCATAGGCCGGCGGTATTTGTTCGTGCCTATCGTAATGGCCGATGTGATCTGTGTCGTCAACCCCAACTGCGCAAATGCTGCCGTACCGGTCATATAGCCGATTGGCTTGCCGTTACGTTCCAGAAGGTCCTTGACCACCTCTGCCACCGGAGGCTTCAATGTGCCGAACACCGTCTGTTTAGGCTTGTAGTACCGTCCTTTGGCAATCTTGCAGATAGAGCCTTCTGCCACCAGACGGCTGAGTGCCTTGACCAACGCAGGCTGGTACTCCGGCAGCACATTGAAATCGGCAATGGTAAGCACCTTGCCCGGAGGCGTGGCGTCCAGTATTTCCTGTACCTGTTTAGTAATCACCATAATCGAATCGTTTTGTTCCGGATGCAAATATAAGAAAAGTCTTGTTTTTTACTGCAAAAACATGACATTTATTTTCGTCTGAATCAAAATAATCAAGTCCAACAATATCCGAGGCGATCAGAACCACAACCCAATAAAAAAGCTATAAAAAATGGAAGAAAGCAAAGAGTTACAAGGATTCTACAAGATATTCCGTGCAGTCGTCTATGTGTCGGTTCTGCTGGAGTTCTTCGAGTATGCCATTGACCCGGCAGTATTCGACCAGTGGGGCGGCATACTGACTGACATCCACGGACGTATCAAGCGATGGACGATCTATCAGGACGGCCATCTCGTGTACAGCAAGATAGCCACGATACTGCTGATCTGCATCACCTGTATCGGTACGAGGAACAAGAAGCATCTGGAGTTCAACGCCCGCAAGCAGGTGATTTTTCCCCTGACCGGCGGACTGCTTCTGCTTGTCCTGTCCGTATGGCTGTTCGGACATCCGATGGAAATGCGGCTCTATACGCTGCCGCTGAACCGTATCCTATACATGGCGGCTTCGCTCGTGGGAGTGATACTGGTACATATAGCCCTGGACAATATCTCCAAGTTCATCAAGGAGGGCCTGATGAAGGACCGCTTCAACTTCGAGAACGAGAGTTTCGAGCAGAGCGAAGAGATTCAGGAGAACAAATACAGCGTGAATATCCCGATGCGCTACTATTACAAGGGGAAGTTCCGCAAGGGATGGGTCAGTATCAGCAACCCTTTCCGCGGGACGTGGGTCGTGGGAACTCCCGGCTCGGGTAAAACATTCAGTATCATTGAACCGTTCATCCGTCAGCACAGTGCCAAGGGGTTTGCCATGGTTGTATATGACTATAAATTCCCGACACTTGCCACGAAACTTTACTACCATTACAAGCTGAACGAGAAACTTGGAAGAGTTCCCAAGGGGTGCAAGTTCAACATGATCAACTTCGTGGACGTGGAATACAGCCGTCGTGTCAATCCTATTCAGGCAAAATACATCAACAACCTGGCGGCAGCCAGTGAGACGGCGGAAACCCTGCTCGAGTCATTGCAGAAGGGCAAGAAGGAAGGTGGCGGCGGAAGCGACCAGTTTTTCCAGACATCCGCTGTGAACTTCCTTGCTGCCTGCATCTATTTCTTTGTCAATTACGAACGGGAGCCGTATGACAAGGACGGAAACATGCTGTATGCGGAGAAACGTCAGGACCCGGAAACCAAATTCTGGAAGCCGACCGGAGTCGTGCGTGACAAAGAGGGCGGCAACATCGTGGAGCCGGCCTACTGGCTGGGAAAGTATTCGGACATGCCGCACATATTATCGTTCCTGAACGAAAGTTATCAGACCATCTTTGAGGTACTGGAGACTGACAACGAGGTGGCACCGCTGCTCGGGCCGTTCCAGACTGCCTTCAGGAACAAGGCCATGGAGCAGTTGGAAGGTATGATCGGTACGCTGCGTGTCTATACGTCCCGTCTGGCGACCAAGGAATCGTACTGGATATTCCACCGTGACGGGGATGACTTTGACCTGAAGGTGAGCGATCCGAAGAACCCGAGCTACCTGCTCATCGCCAACGACCCGGAGATGGAGAGCATTATCGGTGCGCTGAACGCCCTTATCCTGAACCGTCTTGTCACCCGAGTGAATACAGGCCAAGGGAAGAACATCCCGGTGAGCATCATCGTGGACGAGCTGCCGACGCTGTATTTCCACAAGATAGACCGACTGATAGGAACTGCCCGAAGCAACAAGGTGAGCGTGACCTTGGGATTCCAGGAGCTGCCGCAGCTGGAGGCCGACTACGGCAAGGTAGGTATGCAGAAGATCATCACGACCGTGGGTAACGTGGTCAGCGGTTCGGCCCGCTCGAAAGAGACACTGGAATGGCTGTCGAATGACATTTTCGGTAAGGTCGTGCAAGTGAAGAAGGGCGTGACCATTGACCGTGACAAGACCAGCATTAACCTGAACGAGAACATGGACAGTCTGGTGCCGGCATCAAAGATTTCCGATATGGCAACGGGATGGATATGCGGGCAGACAGCGAGGGACTTCGTGAAAACCAAGACCGGCGTAGGCGGCTCGATGAACATTCAGGAGTCGGAAGAGTTCAAGACCACAAAGTTTTTCTGCAAGACGGACTTCGGCGGCTGGCGCATATCTGCCAAAATTTGTTTTATAATTTCACACCACATAAATTT
>OKRY01000438.1_pt1 | contig 32676 bp, 30 predicted proteins | sample 1601121 | NCBI WGS metagenome assembly OKRY01 (sample SAMEA3541546, study PRJEB24748) | human gut metagenome | biome: human gut; feature: human-associated habitat; material: faeces | place: China | collected 2012
TCGGTGCGGACATGGTAGTCGGTTCCCTGATCAAAAACCCGGGCGGCGGACTGGCTCCGGCCGGCGGTTACATTGTTGGAAAGAAAAAGTACGTGGAAAATGCAGCATACCGTCTGCTCTCCCCGGGACTTGGAAAAGAGGTTGGCGCAACACTCGGTGTGAACGGTTCCTTCTACCAGGGATTCTTCCTGGCACCGACCGTTACCGCAGCGGCATTAAAAGGTGCTGTCTTTGCTGCAAATGCTTATGAGAAACTGGGATTTGCCGTTGTTCCAAACGGAACCGAGAGCCGTCACGACATCATTCAGGCGGTAACCTTTGGAAAACCGGAAGGCGTCATCGCATTCTGCCAGGGTATCCAGGCAGCTGCCCCGGTCGACAGCTTCGTTTCCCCGGAACCTTGGGATATGCCAGGTTACGACAGCCCAGTTATCATGGCAGCTGGCGCTTTCGTGCAGGGCTCTTCCATTGAACTTTCTGCCGATGGACCGATCAAACCGCCGTACGCTGTCTATTTTCAGGGTGGGCTTACGTGGCAGCACGCAAAATTCGGTGTCAAATATAAGAAATTGAGGATTCAGGACACAGCAAAAACATATTTAAAGGAGGTGCGAGCAATTCCTCATATGAATGAATTCACGTGTGTCCTTGCTTAGAAGAATGAATAATTTAGAAACAGTCAAAATGTTAAACAAATTAGCAGAAGAAACCTTGTTTGGCCTCAATGCTCTTTCTGATTTAAAAGATAATAGCAAAGTTGTAAAAGGTATCATCTATGATGATTTAAATGGTAAAGAATGTGGTTTTAACAAAACAGCTTATCCTATTATATCTAGGTTTAATTTGCTTGATACTGATTTTATTGCAAAAGTTGTTCGAGATTCAAAAAACGAAACATGGGTTGAGTTGACATCTAGAGACGATAAATTTAACCCTATCATAATCAAAGAAGGAGTCTGGTCATATGATTGCAAAACCCCTGAAATTCTCATGTCAAAACTTGAATCAAATGGTTGGAAACGAATATTTGAAAGACACGAAGATTATGCCGTATACTGTAAGCGTGAGGAACTTATAGATGGAGTCAATTTTTTTGATATAGCAATACCTATTGATAGAGATTTGGAATGTTTCAACAAAGATTTAGAAATTGCTTGGGATAAAATCAAGAAATACGATAAGAAGCTTAAAGAGTTCGCTAAGAAGTGAACTACCACACACCCAAGTGTATGTGGCTTTACCTCGGAAATAAGTGAATACTCATTTAAAAATGTTTACTTTTAATATTTTGCTTAACTAAATGACATTGAGCGCATACTCGGTCTTTTTTAGTTTAGGCCTTTCCGCAGTGGCGACCTTCTATTTTACAGACATTGGGCTTTATATCCAGTCCATCTTGCTATAGACTTTTTAGTACCGCTGTTTGGGCAGATAACTGCGGTCCATCCTAGTATTAACGGAATATTGGACAATAAATGTAGTCCATATTAAGCTTCAGGCTTTTCCGATCGCAACTGCAAAACACATATTGGGCTTTATATACAGACCATTTCTTCTTCTTTTTCTTTCATTGGACAACATATAAAACTCATATCGTGCAAGGTGTTTCTTCTATTGGGCTTATAAAGTAACCCATTCCCCACTTCCGCAGCCCGTAGTTTGATGTTGCCCGCGACAGCTGTTGTCACCTTACAATTAAGCGATTGCGACAAATACATGTTATATATGTTTTAGCGCAGGTGGAATCCTCTTTGGCAGGTTGTTGTTGCGAAAGCTGGAGGGTTCGATAGAGCGCCCTGATGCTGCGGAGACAGATCGACGCGGTAGATTATTGCTGCAGAAATAGGTAATACGATATGTTGGGCTTTAAATGTAGACCGCTTTATTTTTTTGGGCTTTTGCTGCGGTTTATACTGTATGATGAAATCGTGGGTTTTATATCTAGCCCATTCTACTTGTAAATATTGGGCTTTATATACAGTCCATATTTTTGTTTTTGGCTTCTGTTCAAGGCGAGTATGTTGGGTTTTATATGTAGACCACCTCTTCTCTTTTTTTATTTTAGGGCTTCATATATAGACCATATTACGCATGTTTATTAGGTTCTTGGGAAATATTTGTAACTCACTCCCCTATTTCTGCTATATAGGTGCTTTTTTAAATGCGAAACATAGGCGCTTATTTAGGTTTATGGAGGATGGTGAATACTGGGCGCGTGTTACTACAGCTGGGTTTAACAAATAGAATGAGCTGCGGCTTATAAGGCTGAGGTGTAGAAATATGTTTAGTACGGACTTGCAGCAACAAAAAGCAGTCAATACATAATATTTTCTTTATTTTTTCTTATTTTTGTTATACCAAATCCGTAAAAAACGCAGGCTTATTAGGTTTACGAGGCTTATAGGCATTAGTACCGCTTAAGAGTACAGGATTTTGATATGAAGTTTATAAGAACTTTTAGGCTTTAAAGAATTTAGGAAATTATAGATTTCTTAACAAAACGAGTGTACCATTTGGTTCAAATCCGGAAAAATGCAGTAAAAATATGATGTAAAATTTATTAAAACTGCGTTAGATAAAGACAGAGAAAAATTTCTTTTTTCTGCGCCTTGTAAATACCTTGTAAATACTCAATACGTGATAGCGCAAAGTATACGTGTATTTTACCGTCGTGTTAATAATATAAATATACGTATTTTTATACGTATATATCACAAAAAACCAGCTATCTTGTTGATAACTGGTCTTAACGATTATTTGTCATATTCAAAAGCTTTCTTTGGCTGATCTTTCAGTGGCGAAGATACTTCCAGTTTCTCGCCTCTTGAAAATTTACGATATACGTTTTTTATTTGTGTTAGATATTGCGCAACTTTCGGATATCTTGTTGCAAGCTCAAACTCATTGACTTTTGTTGCCTTATTATCGTGAATTAGTTTCATATGCATTTCCCCACGAGCCATGTAGCCACAGATATCGTAATTTTCACATCTTGTTTTGATTTTTAAGCTATCAGGGTGAGCATCGTCTGCTGGCACAAAACGGACGAAGGTTTCAAGCCCGCGTTCTGGCCCTCTTTCTCGAAAATACGTTTCTGTTTTCTTTAAAGGATTTTCTGATCCGGATATATCATTAGCCAGCTCTTCTGCAGAAAATTGTCTCCCCGTGAACTGGGCTGACGGATGATTAAGATCTGGATATGCGGTTACGATATAAAAGCCACATGGACACCCTTTTGAATAGGCGTGAGCTAAAGGCTTGTCTCTTTCAAGAACGACACATACTGCTCCTGTAGTCTTTTCTCTGAAATGTTCATCAAAACCGTATCCAGCCGGATCTGAATTTCTCATGTCAACAGAAAAGCTCATTCTTTTGTAATCTTCCGCTGATGTTTCTCGCCAATCCTTTTGTAGCCATTTCGCAATCTCGTTTTTCTTTTCAAGCAATGCACACACGATTTTGTCCTGGGCATCTTCCGGAGTCTCAAAACAACTTGCTCCAGATATAGATTTGGTGTTTATCAATCTTCTAGCCAGTTCTTCTTCTGATTTCCCGCTATGGATACAAGAATGCCCTTCCCCGTTACTAAGAAGGTATTCGTAAGACTCTTTGGAATCCCAAGCATCAAACAAGGTTGTCTCTATCGCCCGTACTAATTCTTTATATTCCATTTCGTATATTTGATTTAAGGAATAATGATCCAGCCCTTTTGTCATAATAAAATCCTCCTTTCCGGAGATTAGATATCTTCAAGGTCGATTTCGAGTAGAGCTTCTATCGCTGCATGGAATGCTTTGCTATCAAGCTTTGCAACAACGCAGGCCACTCCTCTACGACTTTTATGCCCCTTAAAATTATAAGAATGAGGCATTTCGTCTGGAATATCTTCTCCTGTATATACTTTATACTCGACATGATTTCGTTCAAGCCAAGGTTCTACCTTGTTAAGCATGAATGAAGGGAATGTGGTACATGTTTCTTTTTCTGTTCTTTGAATATTGAATTCAAACATAATTGTTTCCTCCTTATCGGTTATCTTTACTGCCTACATTATAGCCAAAACGAGATGGTTAGTCAAGGCAACCACCTCATTTATTTGGCTTAAATTGTATTTTAATACTATTTTTTGCTAATTTTCATGCGTTTGATAACTTCCTGAGCAAGTGCTGAACGTACGCATTCGTTGTTTTCAAAGCTCCCTCCGCATGGAGGGAGACAAAAATTTCTTGTCAATGACATCTTGCAATTGTATATTTCAATCCACTCCCTCCGCATGGAGGGAGACTCGTCGACGCATTACTTGATGATGTGCCGACACGCCGATTTCAATCCACTCCCTCCGCATGGAGGGAGACCGCAGGCGCTCCGTGGGGTGCTGGTGAAATTGTAAGCATTTCAATCCACTCCCTCCGCATGGAGGGAGACATATTCATTTGATGATTTCACAGAAATATCAAGATTTCAATCCACTCCCTCCGCATGGAGGGAGACAGCCATTTTCTTTGTCTGTGTCTGCCCGAATGTCATTTCAATCCACTCCCTCCGCATGGAGGGAGACTGTCTCACAGATTCCGAAATTCGGCACACCAAAGTATTTCAATCCACTCCCTCCGCATGGAGGGAGACGAAAAAAGGACATAAAAAAATCCCTCCAAATTTATTTCAATCCACTCCCTCCGCATGGAGGGAGACCCGTGAGAGATATTCCTGCGGTGCATAAATTTCATTTCAATCCACTCCCTCCGCATGGAGGGAGACCTCCTTAACCCTTTATTTGTCAAGCTGACAAACTATTTCAATCCACTCCCTCCGCATGGAGGGAGACCTGCCTCCACATGATATTTTTCCTCAAGGATGGCACATTTCAATCCACTCCCTCCGCATGGAGGGAGACCCGGCGGCGATAATGCAGCACGTGGATAGGTGTTTGAATTTCAATCCACTCCCTCCGCATGGAGGGAGACCCTTGACTGTGATTCTATTATAACACAATCTGCATTTCAATCCACTCCCTCCGCATGGAGGGAGACGTGCTATAATATAAAAAGAAGGGAGGTGATAGCATATTTCAATCCACTCCCTCCGCATGGAGGGAGACAGGCTTGACATAGTCTTCATACTGTGCTATAATTATTTCAATCCACTCCCTCCGCATGGAGGGAGACCGGAATTGCCTTGATGATGCCCATGAACAAATTATTTCAATCCACTCCCTCCGCATGGAGGGAGACTCATGTCGTCTTTAGGGAGTCCGGCTATTGTAACATATTTCAATCCACTCCCTCCGCATGGAGGGAGACGCTACGCCTATAGGATTCAGACGGCTTCTTTTCATTTCAATCCACTCCCTCCGCATGGAGGGAGACCTCATGCAGTATAATATGATTATATTGTGATGTCATTTCAATCCACTCCCTCCGCATGGAGGGAGACAAGCGGACTGTCATAATACAGCATTTTGTTTTCATTTCAATCCACTCCCTCCGCATGGAGGGAGACTTGCCACACCATCTGCAATAAGATATTGCTCCAAATTTCAATCCACTCCCTCCGCATGGAGGGAGACAGAAATGGCAATAACTGACAGTGCCGGAAATACTATTTCAATCCACTCCCTCCGCATGGAGGGAGACTCAATATCTATCACAGTTTTATGACATGATTCAATTTCAATCCACTCCCTCCGCATGGAGGGAGACGCTATTATATAGTGCTTTCCGACCGGTCAAGAGGTATTTCAATCCACTCCCTCCGCATGGAGGGAGACTAGCCATGACACATAACAGCAGGATAACTAGAAGTATTTCAATCCACTCCCTCCGCATGGAGGGAGACTATGCGAACCAATTCCCAGTTGCCATATATACATATTTCAATCCACTCCCTCCGCATGGAGGGAGACCTTTGCGGTTGCCACAGTCCACACGCCGGAGAACTTATTTCAATCCACTCCCTCCGCATGGAGGGAGACATTATAACTTGACGAATCGGCACTTGAAATATTATTTCAATCCACTCCCTCCGCATGGAGGGAGACTCAGCTATTGTGCAATGTGCTGTGTTTCAACATATTTCAATCCACTCCCTCCGCATGGAGGGAGACTCAAAAATGTCATAACTGTAGCCAATATCAGATATTTCAATCCACTCCCTCCGCATGGAGGGAGACACCATGCTTTGCAGTTCATCAATGGAATATGATTTATTTCAATCCACTCCCTCCGCATGGAGGGAGACTCGCCGTTTTCGTCTATGTCATAATCTTCAAATTATTTCAATCCACTCCCTCCGCATGGAGGGAGACTTCCATGTTTTGGAATCTCCAACCCACGCCCCAACATTTCAATCCACTCCCTCCGCATGGAGGGAGACAAACATTGAAACAAGTGTTTCCAACATATTAGAAATTTCAATCCACTCCCTCCGCATGGAGGGAGACTACCGTTCACACCAAAACCTGCACGAATTATCACATTTCAATCCACTCCCTCCGCATGGAGGGAGACCTTCTGTCAATGCTTCTGTAACAGAATCTAATAATTTCAATCCACTCCCTCCGCATGGAGGGAGACAGCAAAACTGCACAGGAAAGCGTTTTTCATTTCGCCTATCCTTGTACAATCCTGCAAAAAAGGATGCAAAAGACTACATTCTGCACCCGAAAAAATGGTTTTTTTCGAAAAAAGGGAGAAAAATTTGGTGCGAAACCTTCAGCATCTTTCTGTGCGCCTATGATTCGCACCGACACTTTTCCCTTAAATTTCTCTCACAGAATCAGCGGCTCTTCCATGTCTATGGTTTCCTTTGCACCGATATGTTCCACCTTCGACTGATAACGATTTCCCAGGTAATAAAACCGCAGGCTGTCCCTTTCTGTATCAATCGCCTGTTCCAGCCGATGCTTGAGTACCTTGCATTCTGCCGCATCAACATGACACTCAAAGACAGAATTCTGCACCCGAATGCCCACGTTGGTACAGATCTTCGCCACGTGGCGCAGGCGCTTTCTGCCCTCTTTGGTCTCTGTATTTACATCATACGCTACAACTACCAGCATACGCTCTCACTTCCACAAAAACGGCGGATACGCATCCAAATCGCCCCGGAGATAGCGTGCAAGCAAAAGTGCCTGCACATAGGGCAGCAAGCCCCATTCCACTTTTTCTTCCAGAAACGGATGCTGAATCATATCATCCTTGCGCTTTTGCCATGCCCGCAGGAATGTACGCCGTCCGTCCTCCGTCAGCGAAACAGCGCCGTCCTCCTGGACATCGAAATCCTCTGCATGGATCATGCCACGGTTAATGAGCGTCAGAACAAAGCGGTCACAGCAGAGCGCACGAAATTCCTCGACCAGATCCAAAGAAAGAGACGGTCGACCCGGACGGTCTGTGTGCAGTACGCCCACATAGGGATCCAACCCCACGGACTCCAGCGCCGCAGAACACATTCCCGTCATCAGCGAATAGGCAAAATTCAGCATTGCATTGACCCGATCCAGCGAAGGCCGCTTGTTTCTGCCGTGAAATGCAAACGCTGCCTTTTCCTTTAGAATCATGTCGTCAAAAACGGAAAAGTATACCGACGCCGCCTCGCCCTCTATGCCACGGAGCGTGTCCGCTAAATCTGCCTCTGCCGCCTTGGAAATAGACTGCTGCAAAAACTGAGACTTCTGCCGAAACGTTTCTGCATCAATCCTCGGTGCATGGTCCCGTATCATGCGTTCCAGCACCCAGCGGCTGTTGAACAGCTTTCCGACAATCATATTCCGTGCGATCGAAAGGCTGGCGTCTGCATCATCTGCCACCCGATACTGCTGCCGCCGCAGTAAAACATTGCCGCTGACAGCGCCCTCGACCCGTGCCAGGAATTTTCCGGAGCTTGTCATAAAGACCAGCTCTCTTCCATCCTTTGCGCATTTGCCCATCAGCGCCGGGCTTGCACCGGTATAGCCAAAGGTCATGATGCGCTCGACATTGTGCAGCGGCATCCGTACTTTCTTTTCCTCCCGCATGACAACCAGATTATCCCCATCCAGTGAGAGATAACTGTCCGGATTTGTCACATAAATGGTGTTTAGCAACTTCTTCATGGCATTTTTACTCCATTGTTCCCAGCATTTTCTGCAAATAACCGCCTGCGGTTTTCTTTCCGCAAAGCACCGGCAGACAGATATCCTTCAAAGAACAGGCATTGCAGGCTTTCGTCCGCTTTCCCTTTGGCGTATGCCTTTTCCGGCAAAGCTGGTGCATCTCTTCGGCAGTATCTGCCACTCGTTTCCGCAGTTCCGGCGTAAACTCCACCCTGGTACGATGCCGTGTTTCCCCATAATACAGAAATCCGACCGGTATGTCGCAGCACAACATCTCTTCCAGGCACATTGCCTGTGCTGTGAGCTGTGCAATATCGCATTCGTCTTCCTTGGGTTTGCCACGTTTGTACTCCACAGGTGTTACTGTATAAGTACCCTCTTGTCCGAAAATGGGAACGCCTTTCGGAGAGCGCCGGAATTCTACCGCATCGCACTCTCCGCTCAGCCCCAGACGGGCAGATGATACTTTCATTCCTCTGACGATCAGCAGATCGCCACGCTTTTCCCGAAACGAGCTGTCATGTACATTACGGTGCATGATCCTGCCGTCTGCGGTGCGTTCATTTTCCACCCATTGCTGTTCCAGATACGCCAGCGCCCACTGCCGCCGGCAAAACACAAAATGCTGGATGCCGGAAAGCTGTAGATACTCCTCTTCCCGATATTCCATTGCAGCTTATACCAAATCGATCACTTCCGGTGTCAAGCCGTCCAGTGTTTCCAGTGTGATGTCATAATCATCCAAAGACTTGGGATTTTCCACGCCTTCTTTTGCTTTGATTTTCAGCGAACGGTGTACCTTGGCAGAAGTGTACTTCGGCGTTTTGCAGTCATGTTCCCACCAGTACAGCCGGCAGACTTCCATGCTGCCGTCCGGACGTGCCGCAGAGCTGTCATTCTCGAACAGCGTTTTCAGCGCCTCTTTGATTTTCTCCGCATCCTCTTCGGTAAAGCCGGTTTTCTCTGCCAGCTGACAGTTGATGCTGCCCTTGATTACATAAAGTCCGAACTCCACCATATGCTTCATGCCCATGGTATCCGAGGACTTGGCATTTTTGCCGCTTTCGCCGTTGACACACTTGGTGATCTGCAGGCTTACAATATTCACCGGAGAAACGCTGACTGCCTGGTGAATCGAAACCGGTCCACGCACGCCAACAGAGATACCGCCTTTGATTGCAAAAACCTGTCCAAAGCTGCGCACATCGATCCACTCCTCGCAGGCAGCTTTTGCAAAGGCATCCTGGTCGGTATCCTTGCCCTTGACAAGCTGGCTAAGATGTTCATTTTTCGTGGCACGGTCGCTCAGATTGGTAAAGTCATCGGTACGGGCATGGTCTTTCGACTGCACATACACATTCTCACCCATGTCCTGCAGTCTGTTCCGGATCTTCCGCTTGATGCACACATCCGAAATTTCACCGCAGCTGTCATAATTTTCTCTGGGACGGTTTCCGTTCAGCGGATCGCCGTTGGGGTTTGCGTTTGCGGCAGTGACCAGCACTGCAAAGTCAATTTTGTGTTCCAGTACGCTCATGAGTTATTCCTCCTCGTTTCCGTTTTTGGCGGTTTCATCGTTTGAAAGTTTTTCCTTCTTGGTAAACAGATACTTCATCTCGTGATCGTATCCCAGCAGATACAGGGAAGACAGGCGTGCCGTGCTGGAGAACACTTCGGGAGACATCATGCTGCTGATCTCCTGCATCTCGATCTGATAGCGGTCTGCCTTTTTTCCCAGCTTGTTGATATAGGGGATCAGCCGTCCCCGAAGGATTCCCCAGGTATAGTAGGGACGAACGGAGAACATATTCCAAAGCCGCTTGGCATTGGTCACCCGATCTTCTCCCATATCAAATGTATCCCGTTCCAGCTTGTCCGCAACTGCCAGCAGCCGTCCGAACAGATAGCTTCTGTCTGTACTCGTTTTGTCGAGGTCTAACAACTTATCCACGTCGTTCGCTCCTTTCAATCGTTCCGGATGGTTTTCCAGTTCCTGTTTCCGTATCAATGCACAGGCTGTTTTCAGCACCCGATTGTGATTATAGAATTTTGGATCAAAGGCAAGCGGTGCTGATGCACGCTGTGTCAGATTCTGCACCAGTTCTGATGGAATGTGCTTGCCGTAGATGATACACGGCAGCAGCTGCAGCATCTCGCTGCCAAACAGTTTCGATTTACAGGTGAGCTTTCCGTTCTGCTCCACCCCGTGTGCGCACAGAATGACATCATACGGCGAAACCGAGTTCACCAGATAACCCTTCGCCTTGGAATAATAGCTTTTCCACCCTGTGGAAAGATGCCAGTATTCCAGATTTTCCAGGAACTGCGAACCTTTCAGTTCTGCATACATCGGTATCGAAACACGTCCCTCCGTCGATGCCTCCAAACCCAGCACCATGACCTTATCCGGAATCTCCATTTTGTCCCGATATCCGTAGATCATCTGGTGAACCATATCGGCATATGCCGTACCGATGGTGGGCGGCTCTTCTTCGTCCTCGTCCTCATCTTCGTCCTGCTTGTCCGCCAGCTGCAATGCGTTCTTGTAAATGGACGGCAGCTCCTGCATGGTGCTGGACCAGATCACCAGAGAAAGGTCGCAAAATGGATTTTTGGGCTGCAAAGCAATCAGCCATTTCAGCGCATTGTGGACCTTCTGCGAATACTCATAGCCTATGGCGAATGCCTCTTCCTTATCGCTGAACCGTCCACGATAGGTAAAGCCGCTGTCATCGTTGGCAGAGATCAGCCGGGCATTTGCCGAGGAAAGCACGATCTTCGAGGGATGCTTATAGGTAATGATCGCATCTTCGCCGGTGGCATAGCACAGCCGTTTCGGCATATCCTGCATCTGTTCCCGGCGCAGCCGGATAAAGGCATCCTGCAATTCTGTGTCGTTCCAGGTCTCACTGTTGCGCAGCATATCCGTATAATGGATGCGAAACCGCACAAAGGCTTTCCCCTGGTCCACGCCGTTGATGCTGTCCTTTCCCAGTTCTCCGGAGGACTCATCCCATTTCAGCACACTTTTCCCATCGCTGCCCACAGCGTGGATCAGATCCTGCATGACGCTGCCTTTCTGCAAGTACAGCAAAAGGGCGTGAACTGCCGGGTGGGTGCAGTCGCTCTCATCCCAGTCTTTCAGCTGTTCCATATACGCCTTGTGGCACTCTTCCGCACGCTTTGCATCCACATATTTGGCATAATCCGCAGCCAGATAGATTAGCTTTTCCGTAAAGGGCATGGGCGCAATGCCGCTGCTTCTCGCACCGGAATCCTCCGTAACCGGGAGAACCGTCAGCTCTTCCTCTTTTGTCAGCCGTCTGGCAGAAGAAAACTCGCCGTCCTCACGAATGGAGATCTCGATCTGCACCTTGGTGGACGAATGGTAGATCGGCACCATGGAAACCGGAAATTCCGTCTGGTCGTGAAAGTTCTCATACACCTGGTACAGTTCATTCGTCCAGCTCATCTGTTTCACCTCCCGTGAATTCTTCCAGTCCGCTAAAGTTGCCCTGTTCCTTTCCAAACTTCTTCACAGACATTTTCTTGATATGCCGCTTGATGGTACATTCTGCCGGAGGCAGGAACTGGATCACCCCGTCCTGGATCACCGGTTTCCAAAAGCGAACCGTCATTTTTCCCTTGTCCTCCGGCAGCTCTGCCTCGTCTGCATACGTAATGCCGTGGTACATCAGACTGTACGGCATTTCGCCGCTGTTGTCATAGTATCCTTCTCCCTCGCCGAACACGCAGGGTTTCACATAGCCCTGGCATTCTCTTGTGCCGAGAAAAATATCCCGTCTGCCGCCACGGGCAACCATGCGCTTTGCAATGTTGTGATGCTTGTTCTCATTGCGGTCGCACGCCAGTTCCGGATGGTTTTCGTTCCACTCAAAGTGCGCACGCACCTGGTAACAGACATTGCGCAGATATGTGTAATACGCCAGGTCGTTTTCACCGTTCATCTTTAAGGGACGCATTCCTTTCCGCTCCGTTCGGATGGGATTCATAATGCGAACCGCATCCACCTTCCACAAAATGGTCGGCTTAAAGTAAATGCTGTGTACGATCCCTTTGATTGCCTCATAGGTCGGGATATCATAGGTACACTTCTCGCCGGACGGTCTCGTCAGCACATCGGAAAACAGTGCGTAGTCTCCGCACACTTCAAACTCAATGGTATTTCTATGAATCGTCTGACTCATACTGCAGACTCCTTTCCGCAATTTGTTCCGGAAAAGCACACCAGGGTATTTTTCCGGAATTACAATTCAATTATATCACATCTTTACATAATCGTCAACAATTTTAGATGGATTTATAGTCGATTCGACAATATTCGACAAAAATTCCAATATTTTCTGTACATCATAAATCCAAAAACGGACGTTCCTGTCCCTCTGTCAGCAGTCCCAGCGCTGTCTTGTCATAGAAGTTCTCTTCCAGTGCCAGCGCTCCGCAATGCAGCGTACAGAGTGCGCCTGCCTCTGCCAGTTTCCGTTTGTCCCCGGCGTAAACTGAAACCGTATACTTTTGCACCGACCGCAGCAGTTTCTGCATCTGTCCGAATTCCAGGTCGCCGTTCAGATCCCGGATCATCTGCCCGGCATCTTCATCATACGGCACAATCACGCTTTCTCCGGCATCCTCAATTACATGAAACGCTTTTCCAGCTGTGGCAAACGCCTGTAGGGAAAACTTGTCATATTTGGAGCGGTTTCCTTTTCCCAGTTCTGCCCGTTTGCTGTCGGTGGAAAGCAGTTTCAGCAGATCCTGGTCGTTTTCGGACTGCGGAAAGGACAGTTCCTTTTGATTCTCCTGGTAGAGTTTCTGGAAATACTGGGACAGGGTCTCCACGGACAGCAGATCAGTCTCCTTCTCTTTCTGCTGCATACAGAGAGAATCCCAGACAGCGCTGGTCACATTCTGCGCAGAGACGATTTCCTTCAGCCGGTCAATGTTTTCCTCTGTCAGTTTCATCAGATACACCGGACAGATCTTTCTCATTTCCCCGTGCCGGTTGCACCGTCCTGCCGCCTGCGCCGCATTGGATAATCCAGCCTTAGAACGCACCACGCAGCCAAAGGAAATGTCCACCCCTGCCTCAATCAGCTGGGTAGTCACACAGATGACGCTTTCCCCGTCCTGCAAATACTTCCGCATTTCCCGGATGGCGTTCTCCCGGTGTGCCGGACACATATTGGTGCTGAGGTGAATCAGATGGACATTCTCTTCTCCGTCCTCCACCCGTTCTTTGAGACGGCGGTACAGGTCAGCTGCGGTTTTCCGGGTATTGACAACCATGAGAACACTGCGATGCACCTTGAACTGTTCGCAGCAGAAATTCGCCGCCTGTGCATTGTCATAGCTGTCCGTGAGATATTCCAGTTTCGTCCGCTGAAATACAGAAAAGTCCTCATGATAGTCTCCGGTCATGCTCTCCTGTGCATCCAGCAAAATGGGATATTTCTGCTTTTCCAGCAGTGGTTGTGTCGCCGAACAAAGCACCACTGCACAGCCGCAGATACGGGACAGAAAGTTCATCGCCAGGTTGAACAGATAGGTACATTTCAGCGGAACGGACTGCACCTCGTCGATGAGCAGCACCGCACGGCAAAGCCGGTGCATCCGGCGCACCGAAGTGTTCTTGCCGTCAAACAGTGCCTGCAAAAACTGCACCTGCGTCGTGGCAAGAACCGGCACATCCCATTTTTCCGTGCGCAGCTCATACTTGCGCAGTTCCTCTTCCCCTTCCTCGCTGTCATCAAAGACCACGTTGGAGTGATGCTCCAGAAAATTCTCCGCCCCGGAAATTTCCCGGAAATCCTGGCTGTTCTGTTCGAGAATGGACATAAACGGCGCTGTGTACACGATTTTCTCGATGCCGTTTTCCGGACGCATTGCATAGCGAATGGCAAATCGCAGAGATGACAGGGTTTTTCCGCCGCCGGTGGGAACGATCAGACGGCAGATTCCCACCGGATGCGCCGCAAATTCTGCACAGCGCCGGGAAATATCCTGCCGCTGTCGGGAAATCGCATCCGTCCTGCCGGAAAATCCGTCCAGCTTTCGCTGCATCGCCAGCTCCATCCGTTCCCAGACCTGCGCCGCATCATAATGCTTTTCCGTCTGACAATCATTCATGAAGTCAGCGGTGTCCACACAGTCGGCATCCATCAGAATCGACTGCAAAAGGCGTTCCAACATCCCCAGATAAAACGTGAATTCTGTCCTGCGGTTCTGCTTTTCCGCTTTGTTTCCTGCATCAAACGCCTTGCGGTTTTCACTGCGCAGTTCCTTGATCCTGCGGTACACTGCCGCAAACTCTTCACTGGCATCCTCCAGCAGTGCTTTCAGTGATGCTTCCGAATATCCCATTTCCGCAAGCATCGCATCCAGATTCGGCTCGATCTCCTCATAGCGTTCCACCTTGGCGTTGCGGATTCGGAAGTAGTCGTCTCCGCTCTCCGTCAGCCAGTCGTGGAGTCCGTGGTGTGACAGAATCGTCCGAGCGATCAGACGGGAGGTGCGGTACGGCATCTCCTGATCCGGAAAGTGCCGGTCTGAAAAGGCGCAGAGATACTTTGCCCCGGCATAGCAGTGGTCGATCTCACCACGATGAAAGCGGCTGTCTCCGTGGATGTACGCATAGAAATCCCGGTTCAGCTTTCCGGCATCGTGAAAGATTCCCTGTAGTCTTGCCAGCTTTCCCAGCCCCACGGATTCCCCGTATGATTCCGCCAGCGCCGCCACATTTCGGCAGTGTTCGGTGACGGACTGTTCCATGCCATCCGATTCCCGGATATGTGCAGTAAAATCCATTTCAGATTCCCTCCTCTGGTATCTGTTTTTTCGATTTCTTCGATTTCATAGTTTTATTATACCACGGCAGTTTTTCAAATACAATAAAACTGCTTGTCGAATTTTCGACAATTGAACGATTGCTTCGCAATGGTGAAACGATTTCACATTCTCCGGCAAACGCACCATATTTATGAAACGTTCCCTTACTTTTTTAAGGAAAAACGCTATTGACAGATGTTGTAAAATACCCTATAATGAACTTAGAGTTTGGTTCGTATTTTTTATGTGCGGATTTTCGAGCATGATTTTGTCGGTGACAAGGAAAAAATCCGCAGGCATACTATCGTATGGCAAGGATTTTTGACGCAGTCAGCGGCAAAATCTGCCGAAAAGACGTTCCAAAAAAGATACGAAACAGACTCTTAAGCAAACAAATATGATTCTGCACAGGTTCTGATGCAGGTCGGCGATAGAAAGGAACGCTTATGAAACAACAAGTTTACAACCCGTATCTTCCCCTGTATGAATGTATTCCGGACGGTGAGCCGCACGTATTCGGCGACCGTGTATACATCTATGGCTCACACGACAAAGAAGGCGGCGAGACCTTCTGTATGCTGGACTACACCACATATTCTGCACCGGTGACCGACCTTTCCGACTGGCGCTGTGAGGGTACGATCTATCGTGCCGACCAGGATCCGGCATACCCCACAGACCGCAAATTCATGTATGCCCCGGATGTGGTACAGGGCAACGACGGCAGATTCTACCTTTATTATTGTATGTCCGGCAGAGCCGGCTTCGGCGGCTACAACGGTCCGATCAGCGTGGCTGTCAGTGACTCTCCGGCTGGTCCGTTCCGCTATCTGGGTTTCGTCCGCTATCCGGACGGCAGCCCTATGCTGAAGTATGTCTGCTTTGACCCGGGCGTTATCAACGACAACGGCACCATCCGCATCTACTACGGCACATGGTCGGACGAACAGCTGGACAAGGATTTCCGGAACAAGGAAGATCTGATCCAGACCGTTATGCAGCGCTATCACAAGAGCCGCAACGAAGTTCTGGACACCGAGGGCAGTGTGATGGGACCCTGCACAGTTACCGTAGGCGACGACATGATGACTGTCACCAGCGAGCCGAGACACATTATCCCGGCAGATGTCACCGGCACCAGCTTTGCGGCGCATCCGTTCTTTGAGGCAAGCTCTATCCGCAAGATAGGCGAAAAGTATTACTTCATCTATTCCTCCTGGCAGAACCACGAGCTGTGCTATGCCACCAGCGACTATCCCGACCGTGACTTTGTCTTTGGCGGCACGATCGTTTCCAACGGCGATGTGGGATACCAGGGCAGAGCGGAAAAAGACCGCCTGAACATGACCGGAACGACCCACGGCAGCATCGAAAACATCAATGGTCAGTGGTACGTTTTCTATCACCGTCTGACTCACAAATCCGACTACAGCCGCCAGGCGTGTGCAGAACCCATCACCATTCTGCCGGACGGCAGCATCCCCCAGGTAGAGATAACCTCCTGCGGTCTCAACGGCAAGCCGCTGGAGGGAAAGGGAACTTATCCGGCAGTGATCGCCTGCAACATCACCAACGGTCATATGCCCCACGGTTCCAACAAGATCTACACCGATAGTTTCCCAAACGTGACAAACTGCGGCGAGGATCGCTTTGTGGGCGAGATCCAAGACGGCACCATGCTGGGCTACAAGTATTTCCAGTTTTCCGGCGCAAAGGAGATCGGCATTCAGTACCGTGGCACGTGCAGCGGTAAGTTCGTGGTATCGGATGACATCGGCTGCAAAAATATCGTAGCTGAAATTCCGGTAACGCCGGCGGAGACATGGAGCGAGGTCAGAACCGCCCTGCAAATCGCTGACGGCAAGCATCCGCTGTATCTGTTCTTCCAGGGCAGCGGCGAAGCGGCTGTCAAGGAACTGTATCTTGCATAACAGGAGGGAACACTGATGATCGAACAAAGCATTCAGGAACTGATCCAGTACGGCATTGCAAAAGAGCTGGTGACGGAAGAGGACAGCATTTTCCTGCGCAATCAGCTGATGGATCTGCTCCGGCTCTCTTCCTGGGAAACACCGGCGCTGCCGGAGGTCCTGCCCTCGATCGACGAGATTCTGGACAAACTGGTCTCCTATGCCACAGAAAACGGCATCATTGCGGATTCCAACGCAGCACGGGATCTGTTCGACACCCGCATCATGGGACTGCTGACCGATATGCCGCACACCGTAAACCGTGCATTTTTCACCGCATACCACAAGAGTCCGGAGGAGGCGACCGACTGGTACTATCAGTACAGCAAGGACACCAACTATGTCCGTGCCGGACGGATTGCCAAGGATATGCGCTGGACGTATGACTGCGATTACGGCACGCTGGATATCACCATCAACCGTTCCAAGCCGGAAAAAGATCCCAGAGACATTGCCGCCGCCAAGAACCAGCCCCAGACCAAGTATCCGGCGTGTCAGCTCTGCATCGAAAACACCGGCTTTGCCGGAACGCTGACGCACCCGGCACGGCAGAATCTCCGTCCCATTCCGATTCAGGTACACGGCGAACCCTGGGCATTTCAGTATTCCCCTTACGGCTACTACAACGAACACTGCATCGTGTTCAACCAAAAGCACATCCCCATGGTGATCGACGCCGCCGTTTTTGAAAAGCTGTTCGATATCCTGGATATGTTCCCCCATTATTTCATTGGCTCCAACGCTGACCTGCCCATTGTAGGCGGTTCGATTCTGAGCCACGAACATTTCCAGGGCGGTCATTACACCTTCGCCATGGCAAAAGCGCCCATTGAGACACCGTTCCTGCTGCCGAACCAGCCGGAAGTCCAGGCAGGCATTGTAAAGTGGCCCATGTCTGTGATTCGCCTGCAAAGTGAAAATCGCTCTGCACTTGCTGCCGCCTGCGACCATGTGCTGACACTGTGGCGAAATTACACCGATGCTGAGGCGGATATCTTTGCAGAGACTGACGGCACACCGCACAACACCATTACCCCCATCGCCCGGATGCGTGGCAGGCTGTATGAATGCGACCTGGTACTTCGCAACAACCGCACCACACCGGAACGTCCCCTGGGACTGTTCCACCCCAACGCATCCCTGCACCACATCAAAAAGGAAAACATCGGTCTGATCGAAGTTATGGGTCTGGCAGTTCTGCCGGCTCGCCTTGCGAACGAACTGCCGCTGTTGGAAAAGGCGTTGTACAGCGACACCGACCTTACTCAGACGCCGTCTCTCGCCAGCCACGCAGACTGGCTGGAAGAGGTCAAGTCTCGCCATCCGGAGGCAGACGCTGAAACTGCACCGGACATCATCCGCCGAGAGATCGGCGCAGTATTCGAACAGGTTCTGCTGGATGCCGGCGTATTCAAGCGAACAGAAACCGGAAAGGCACAGTTTATGCGCTTTGTCGATCTGGTTCATCAATCTTAAAGTGTAAAATAAAAGACAAAACGTCTCCGTATCGTTCCAAAACAGATACGGAGACGTTTTTTGTTTTGCAGTGCTGCCTTTATTCCTCTGTAAAGTCCCGGTCAAATGTAATGCTGACAGAACAGGTCTGATCCATCCGGTGCAGCTCTCCGGAAATCATCTCCAACAGTTCCTCATCTGTATAATCACACTCGAACGGCACCAGCAGATCAAAAATCAGCCGGTTGGAGTTCTCCCCCGACACCAGCCGGAAATCGTGCAGACTCAGTTTCTGATGCAGTCCTTCCACGACCTGCTGCGTCATACCCCGATAGTGGTTGACCGTTTCGTTATCCAGTTCAATGGGATCCATATGTATGGTCATCATGATTTTCAGTTTCTCTTCGATCTCACGCTCAATGGTATCCACCACCTCGTGTACCTCCACAAAATTGGAGTCGCTGCGCACCTCTACATGGCAGCTGCCGATGGTGCGTCCAGGGCCGTAATTGTGCAGGATCAGATCATGGATACCCTCGATCTTATCATGTGACAGCACCAGCGTTTTCAGCTGCTGCACCGTCTCGGCATCTGCCGGTCGCCCCAGCAGATCTCCCACCGTATCACGTATGATATCGAATGCCGTTTTCAAAATAAACAGCGAGACCGCCGTACCCATGATACCGTCCACCGGAAGCGTTGTCACCAGAGAGAGCAGCAGTGCCAGAATGGTTGCCGCCGTGGCTGCCACGTCGCTGCGGCTGTCCTTCGCCGTGGCGATCATCACCGAAGAGCGTATCTTTTTCCCCAGCCGGGTGTTGAACCATGCCATCCACAACTTCACCCCAATGGAAAGCACCAATGCGCCCAGGGTCAGCCAGCGAAACTGCACCGCATCCGGATGGATGATCTTTTCCACGGAATTCCGCAGCAGTTCAAAGCCCATCAGGGCGATCATGACGGCGATCACCAGCGAGGTCAGATATTCCATGCGCCCATGTCCGAACGGATGTCCCTTGTCCGCCGGCTTTGCCGCCAGCTTATACCCAAACATGGTAATCAGACAACTGGCACAGTCCGACAGGTTGTTGAACGCATCCGATACAATGGCGATGGAGTGGGAAAGCGAACCCATCACATATTTCAGCAGGAACAACACCACATTGCAGCAGATCCCCACCACGCTGCTGAATGTCCCATAAGCTTTCCGCACCGCCGGGTCCTCGACACTTTCATAATTCGGCACAAACCGCCGCAAAAAACGTTCCAACACGACCGCTCCCCCATTTCCACGGAATCAGATTTCTTTCTGCAAACATTCTGCCTATTATAGCACATTCGAATGCAAATGTCAAATCGGCTAACCGCCCTGCATAACTGTCATCTTTTTTCGATTTTTCTGCGTTGACACATCGTTTTTGCGCTGGAATATTTTGCGAATTTTGTCGAATCCTGTCGAATCGAGCCTTCTGCAATGGAAAAAACATGAATTTCTATTGCAATTTTCAATACGTCATGGTATAATAATAGTAAACTTCATGTAGTTCAAACATTTCTTGTAGAAAATAATTTTATGAAATATCTATCAATTTAGTAGGGATATTTTCCAACTCATATGAAGTTCCAGCGGCAACCCAGCTTTGCCGAAACGGGTTTGTTTCAGAGCCGGATGTCCTTCCGGCAGAGAGCAGACGCCAAAAAAGAAACGGAGGTTCAACGTCACATGATTCCCCTAAAGACGGCGATTGCAGATGATGACCGGTATATTTGCCAGCAGATCCAGGAATGCCTGATGCAGTACAGCACCCAAAAGGACATCGACATAGATGACCCGGACATTTATACGGACTGCGCCACGCTTTACAATACCGACTTCACCCAAAAACGCTATGACCTTGTTTTTATGGATATCGACTTTTCCGGCGGAACAGAACCGGTAAAGCATTTCAGCTTATTTGACACAACACGGGAGCGATGCGATAACGGCATCGCACTGGGCGCACATCTGCGCAATCGGCTGGGACATAATTATTTTGACATTATCTACGTGACCTCTTTTGAAAATTATGCCATCCACACCATTCCGAACCGACCGGCAGCATTGGTGCAAAAGCCGGTGACTTATGAGAAGATCTCAAACGCACTGGACGATGCACTATATTATCGGGACATCTCATGGCGTGTATTCGAATTTACCTGCAACAACTCGCCGGTACACGTCCAGGTCTCAAAGATCCGGTATCTGAACAGCTGCGGCAGAAAGATCTATCTGCAAACCAATGAGACCACCATCAGCTTTTACGGAAAGCTCAGCGAGGTACAAAAAAAGCCATGTTTTGCGCACTTTGTCCCTATTCACAAATCCTACGTCGTCAACCCGGACTATATCGACCACATTTCCGCAAACACGGTATACTTGCAGGGAAAGGCAGGCGAACAGCTCCCCATCAGCCGGACTTATCAGCCGCTGGTTGAAAAGTGGCTGATGCAGCACTAAGCCTATGGCACATTACATCACCATTATTGCGAACATATTTCATATCTATGCTGTCTATCAGTTTTCACAGCTGCTCTTTCAGAAAAAGCCCAACCGAAAGCTGCTGGAGTTTATCCTGTATTTTCTCTATTTCCAGATCAACAGCTTTTGCTTTGTCTATTTCCACAGCATCATATGGAATGTTCTGAGCAATCTGATTCCGTTTTTCTGCATCACCTTGTTTTATCCCACTACCTGGTCACACCGCATCCTCAGCGTTTTTTCCATCTATATCGTCAGCATGGCGATCGACATTCTCTGCGCCACAGTCTCCATCTGGTTTGACTATACCCTGTTCTTTACCAGCGGATTTGCGGCAGCGCTTCTGCTGCTGATCGTGGCACGCATTGCCGCACATTTCAAGCTGTACCGGAAAGAAGTTGTCCCCAGGCTGGGTATATTTTACGTTATCAACATTCTCTTTATTCCCCTGGGCAGTATCTTTCTGGCGCACTACATTGCCCGGACGCTCTCCTGGCGCTCGCTCATCGCAGCCATCATCCTGCTGCTTTTGAATATCAGCGTTTTCTCTCTGTACGACCATCTGATCGGTCTGATGAAAAAACAGCACACCGTTCATCTGATCGAACAGCAGAACAAAACATACCAGGAACAGATCAAAGCGGTACAGCAGTCTCAGATGCGGCTGCGGTTTCTGCGGCACGACATCAAGAACCACCTGTTTCAGATGCAGCACTATCTGGACACCAACGACATCGACGGACTGCGCAGCTACATCAGCGACACGGAATATCACTTAGACCTGGCACGCAGTACCACGTACACACAGCACGAGCAGATCAACAGCATTCTGAACTACAAACTCATGCCGCTGCAGCTGGATGATACCAACCTGGACATTGACATTCGTCTCCCGGAAGAACTGCCCTATGCGCCGTTTGATTTGACTGTGCTTGCTGGGAAATCTGCTGGACAACGCCGCAGAGGCGACTGAAAAGGTCTTTCCGAAGGAACAGCGGCATATCATTCTGAAAATGCGGGTAAAGTTCGGCGCATTGCAGCTGAACATACGCAACCGCTATGACAACATCCTGCCGGATGAAAGCGGTACCAGAAAGCCCGACAAAAAGCGGCACGGTCTGGGCATGAAAAGTGTCCAGGACATTGTAGACCGCTATCATGGAAAAATCTGGACTGTGCCGGAAAAGGACTGGTACGAGGTCAACGTGATCCTGTACCAGCCGGAACACAGCATTTCCTCAGAATCATAAAAACGACAAAAACGGTTTCCCTTTTCCAAAGAGAAACCGTTTTTTTACTGCACAATGCGCAGCTTTTCGTCAAAGGCATCGTTCCGCAGCAGCATCTGGTATTTTTTCGGTGTCAGCCCGGTATATGTCTTGAAATCGTGTACAAAATGGGACTGGTCAAAATACCCCAGGTCGGCGGCGATCTCGGTCAGAGAGCGCCCCGTGTGCTGGTTCTGGTTCAGCGCAGACACTGCCGTTTGAAACCGGACGATCTTCGCCAGCTGTTTGGGGCTGAGTCCGGTCTCATTCCGAAAACACTTGTCAATGTATCTGGGCGTATAACCGGTATCCTCCGCCAGCTGTTCCACGGAAATCCCGCCGCCGGAGCGGATCATCAAATTGGAAGAGTGGAGCACCAGCAGATTTTGATGTTCCTGGGGACAGACTCGGCGATAGATGTTCATGTAGGAACGCATAAACACACGGATCTGTTGCCGGAAATCTGATGCGCCCCAAATACCCTCCAGCATCCGCCTGTCCTGGATCAGATCATCCAGCGGAATGCGGTGGTTGACCAGATGCGCCATAATATCCGCACTGCCCAGAACCGGATTATACCCCGGCAGGAAACGCACGCCGAAATAGGTGGTGTTGCACTCGGAAAGCACCACCTGGGGCGAAAGAACTGTGCCGCAGATTTCCGCATAAGGATGGTTCGGGTCACAGCAGAACACCATGTCCACGCATCCATCCGGAATCGCATATCGGGGTTCTGTACCGGTAAAGCAGTGGTAAAAGTGAACAATGCCAAACCGGTTCAAAATAAGCTTTTCATAAGAACGGGAAGAGGTCACGAAAAACGGCTGTTTCGGTGTCATGTAGATCTGTTTTTCCATGCAGTACTTCCCTCCTTCCGGTGATTTCTCTCATATTATAGTACAGATGCCGGCATTTTTCAAGTGCAGCTGATGAAAAAAAGGCAGTCTTACAGAAAAACCTTTTTTCCGTAAGACTGCCTTTTCGACAGAATATTCACAGGGAGTGTGTGCTTTTTTATGGAAAGTTGTCCTAAGGCAACAGGCGCTTATTCCGGACGAGTACCGGTGTTGACATCCGCCGGCATACTCTCGATCTCCGGAACTGCATCCAGGTGCAGTTTCTTCGCCACCTCCGGATTATGATTGATCTGGTACAGGTCGGATTCCATCGCCATGACTTCCTTGATCTGATACGCCTTGAACATGGGGCGTTTCATGACACACTTGATCCAAATCACAGCATAGACCGACAGGATCGCTACCGTTATCACAAAGATCAGATAGATCCGTTTCTTGACCTCCCAGCTGGAGTCAATATTGTAGATCATAAAGGCGTTGCCCAGAATGCCGATCATGGGGATCACCGGACCAAAGGGCAGCTTAAAGGTACGGGGTGCCTTCGGCAGACGTTTCCGCAGGATCAGCACATCGCAGTGCAGGATGATATACGAGAAGATCCAGAAGGTACATCCGGTCAGAATCAGGAACGTCAGCTGGTCGCTGGTGGAAAGTCCGGTAACGTTAATCAGAATCATAGCTGCCGCTACCAACAGCAGTCCCACATAGGGTGTGCCACGCTGATTCTTCCGCATGAACACAGAGGGCAGCAGTTTCAGCTTTGCCATACCGGAACAGATCTGCGCAATGGAGAACATAGCAGTGTTCAGGGTGCTGACAACTGCCAGCAGAGAAATGACTGTCATCCAGATGGTGCCGACCTTGCCGTACAGCAGAGTGCCGTACAGGATGTGAGGTACGGTGCTGACGCTCAGCTCCTCCCACGGTGTATAGTGGCTGAAACCAATTACCACAAAGACCTGCATGACCAGAATTGCAAGCAGACTGATGACCATGCCCAGCGGCACTTTTTTCCGGGGATTCTTGACCTGGGTGGAAATGGGAACAATGAACTCTACGCCGATGAACAGGAAGAACGCCAGTCCCAGCAGAGAGAACACATCGCCGGGTTTTGAGGAAAGCACCTCCGGCTGTTCCACCACTTGTCCTGTGCCGAGCTTGAGCGCACCCATGATGCCCAGGAACAGCAGCGAACCAATCAGTCCGTATGCCACAATATTCTGCACCTTTGCGAACATATCCACGCCGAACAGGTTCAGCCCCAGCAGAATCAGAATCAGCACAATGGAATACACCGCTCCCGGAATGGGAACGCCGGTAAAGACGCTGTTCAGTGTGTTGCCGAACATTGCCGCCTCAGAACTGCCCATGATGGTCTGACAGGTCAGATAGCCGCCGACGGTAATGACAATGGAAACAAACGGTCCAAAGCACGCCAGCGTATACTGCGCCATACCGCCGGTCAGATTCGGCATCAGTGCGTTCAGCTCACAGATGGAAAACGCCGTCAGAATGTTGAATGCACAGGCAATCGCCATGGTGATGATAAACGGCAGTCCGATGGCAGATGCGCCCTGCCCGATGGAGAGCAGACAGCTGGTGGCAATAATCAACCCTACGCCAGTTGCCACAATACTGGGTAAGCCTAGTTTTTTCTCCTGCATAATCTCTCAACTCTTTTCTGGGACAAATCCTTATTTTTCACCGTACAGCAGTGCGTCAATGCCCTCTTCGCCGGTGCGGACACGGATGACATTGGTCACATCCGAGACGAAGATCTTGCCGTCACCGATATGCCCGGTGTACAGTTCTTTCTTGACGAATTCCAGCAGCCCGTCCAGTTCTTCTGTGGGCAGAACGATCATGACGACCTCTTTGGGCAGCAGACTGATCTCCTTGTTCTTCTCCTCCACCTCAAATTCCTGGGTACCGTGCTGTACGCCGCATCCCAGCACCTGGTATACCGTCATACCGGTGATATGGAACTTTCCCAGCGCCTTTTTCAGCGGTTCGATTTTGGAAATGCCGGTGATGATCTCAACTCTGGATAATTTCATAACGAATTCCTCCAACAACTTCAAAAAATTTTCCCAAAAAAGAAAAGATGCCGAATTTCCAGGAAATTCGACATCTTTGTCTTTCTACACTCTTATTATAACAGATGCTCTCTCTGAAAAATTGTAAAAAACAGAACCTCTTACTGAAAACGGTCATACCGCAGTGCGGACAGATCCACTGCTGTTTCCTGCTCCATTGCCAGCTGCGCCAGAACTAGGCCGACAGCCGGCGAGATGCCGAAACCGTGTCCCGTAAAGCCGCACGCCAGAATCAGCCCCGGCACTTCGTCCACGGTGCTGATAACCGGCACATGGTCTGCGCAGGCATCCATCCAGCCTGCCCAGCTGCGGACGACCTTGATGTTTGCCAGATCCGGGAAATAGTGCATGATGCCACGGCAGGCAGCCGATGCTGCGATGCTGGAGGACAGGGGCTTGCCCGGTTTTGCATACGGTTCCAGACCGGAGTTCAGGCCAAAGACGAACGAGCCATGCTCTGTCTGGTGACCGTAGAAATCAGCTGCGGCAGTACCCAGCATCTGCCAGAACATCGGAGCGACTGCCTCGGTGACCAGCGTTTCCAGCAGCACCGGCTGCATGGGAACATCAATGCCCACAGTCGATGCAATGAAACGGCTCTCATAGCCTGCCGCCAGGATGATCTTGTCACCCTCATACACATTGCCGGATTCGGTCACCACCTGTCGTGCAGCGCCCTTGATCTTCCGCAGCTCCACAACTTTCTCACCGGAGATGAAGTGCGCACCCAGACGGCGTGCCATCTTATAGTAGCCCATGGTTGCCATCAGCGGATTGGCATGACCGTCCGTGGGACACCAGCTTGCACAGGTCACAGCGTCGGACAGATACGGGTTGATGCGTCTCGCCTCATCGCCGGAGATCATGCGCACATCCACGCCGCAGGCTGCGGCACGGTCTGCCAGACCTTCCAGGATCTTCTGATGCTGCGGCGTACTGCCCAGACGAAGGTTGCCTTCCTGGTAGTACTCCACGTTGGTGTCCAGCATATCGGACAGCTGCGGCCAGATGTGCTGGATGGAGTACATCACCAGCGGCAGTTCTCTGGGGTCACGGCCGGACTGGCGAACGCCGCCGCCGTTTCTGGTAGAGCCGCCGTTTCCGATATTTTCGCTGCCCTCCAGCACCAGGACGGAGACACCATTTTTTGCAAGGTTATATGCCGCAGCGCATCCGATGATGCCGCCGCCAACGATAATGACTTCTGCATTCATTTTGTCTCCTCCTTATCTCTTGCCAGCACTTTCATTTCGATGGGACGCATGGGCGCTCTGCCGGTAGCAGGTCCGAGTTCGTTTGGACGCACACACAGTTCCCGTGCGACGATGCCTTTTACCAGTTTTGTACAGGTCTGCCCCTGGCAGAGTCCCATACCCGTCCGCAGATAGCGGCGTATCTCGGTGAGGGTAAACATACCGTCATGCACAGCACGCCGGATCTCCCCTTTCGTGATCTCCTCACAGCGGCAGACGATCATATCGTCATCCGGCTGAGGAACAAACGGTTTCAGTTCACGGTTTCTGTCGTTCATGCTGTCTCCTCCTCCCGAAAAAATCTTGCTTTCATGGCATATTCTTTCGGCACTTTCATGGTAAGCAGATTGGTATGGTCGAACGCCTTTGCGCTCCGCACATTGACTACCTCTGCGTCACAGACCTTATCGCCCTTTCGGTTCAATGCCACGCCCTTGTCACCTTTTTTCGGCAGGGGCAGGAACTCATATGGCAATGTCACTTCTGCGGTGCCGTCTCCGCAGTCCTCGTTGACCAGGAAAATTGCCTGACCGGAACAGGATGCCACGCACATTCCGCAGCCAGTGCATTTTTTCTCCGGGTCGATTGCCGGCAGCGCTGTGATGTTGCTGCCAATGCGGATGCAGTGCTTGGGGCAGGCATCCTGACATGGATTGCACGGAATGTTCTGGGTGCATTCAATGACCGGATGCACGCCGCTGCTGTGGGTCACACCGGGGAAACGCTCGATCTCTTCCTCTGCCACAAAGCCATGTTTCAACAGGTTTTGCGAGATTTCCACACCCTCTTCGGTCTCGGTGATCTGCTTGCCACGCATTCCCGGTGCAAACATTCCCTGCCGCAGACCAGCCAGCGCAGCCTCCTGCTTGGCAGCCTCTTCTTTGCAGGTCTCCTCTGAGATGAATCCCAGTCTTGCCGCTGCGGCAATGCCGGCGATCCTTCCCTCGATCATGGCGCTGGATGCCTCCTCAATGCCGGAAACATCGCCGGCGGCATAGATGCCGGGAACAGAGGTCTCACCGTATTCATCCACTGTGGGAACAAATCCTGCCTTTGCCGGATTGTCCTCCATGGCACATCCTGCCATATCGCAAAGCTTGGACATGGGAGACAGTCCTACCGCCAGGCAGATGGTATCCACATCAAAGTGCTTTTCCGTCCCCGGAATGATCTGCCAGTTCTTGTCCACTTCTCCGATGGTCACGCCTGTTACGCAATCCTCGCCGTCAGCGGAAATGATGGTGTGCGACAGATAGAACGGCACGCCGCATCTTGCGACCTTTGCGGCATGGACGCCGTAGCCGCCGACACGGGGCGCTGCATCTGCCACGGCAACCACTTCGCAGCCTGCCTGCATCAGCTGAAAGCTGACCACCAGACCTACGTTGCCGGAACCCAGCATCAGCACACGCTTGCCCGGCAGTGTGCCGTGGAGGTTCATCATGGTCTGCGCTGCGCCTGCGCCGATGACGCCCGGCAGTGTCCAGCCCGGGAATGTGACCATGTTTTCGCTTGCGCCGGTGGCGATCAGAATGGTATCCCCCTTGACGTGGATCACATGATCCTCCACCTTTACAGTAACTTCCTTTTCCGGGAAAATGCCGATCACGATGGCATTCAGAACAACTTCAACACCAAGAGACGCTGCCTCTGCCAGAAGTTCTTCGCCGATATGGAATCCACGGATCTTCGCCTTGTGTTCCTTAGAGCCAAAGAACTTGTGGATCTGTTTGAACAGCTGTCCGCCGGGCTTTGCATTTTCATCGTATACCACAACGTGCATACCTTTTTTTGCCGCCTCAATGGCTGCGGACAAACCTGCCGGTCCTGCGCCGACCACGATCATATCATAACGTTTCATCATTTTGCTGCACCTCCCGGCTGTTCTGCTGTCACACCGTACTGTGTCCGGATCTCCATGCCCTCTTCCAGCGGCGTGATGCACGTCCGCACATTCGGCTGTCCGTTGACGACCATAACACAGTCGGTACAGCGCCCGATGGCGCAGAAGATTCCTCTCGGCTTATGTTCTTTTCTGGTATAGCGGTGAACCATTACGCCGGCATTTTTCAGTGCCATGGCAATGGGTTCTCCGGCATAGCCTTCCAGTGTTTTTCCATCAAAAGTAAAGGAAACCAGCTGTCCCTTTTCATATGTTCCCAGAATCGGATGTTCCTGTATTCTCATGTCTGCTCCTCCTGTCTTATTTATACCATCTGCGGGACATCCCAAAGCTTCAGCTTTGTGCCGATGCCCTTTTTCAGTGCATTGCGGTAAACCATCGTACCCCAAGCCACATCTTCTACCGGCATACCGCCGATGGAGTACACGATGATCTCGTCATCCTTCCGGTGCAGCGGAATGTTGCCCATCAGGATATCGCCCAGGTCATCCACCTGCTCCGGTTTCATCCTGCCCTCTGCAATCAGATCCATCACGTGAACTGCCGGAATCGGAACTGTATTGTAGGCGTTGGGCTTCATTTCCTCTTCCCATGCCTCATACAGCTTGATGTTGTCTGTCACGGTTCTTGCACGATGGATGATAAAGTCATCATCAAACCGAAGCGCTGCGGTAGAACTGATGAGTGCGCCGGGCTTGATCCACTCCTCCTTGATATACGGATACTGGCTAGGGTCTCCGGTAGGCGTTGAGGTGCTTGCCGAAACAATATCCGCATCCCGGACTGCCTCTTCCATGGTATCCACAGCATACACATTCACCTGGGGATATTCTTTCTTCACATGGGCAATGAACTTTTCCAAGGATGCCTTTCCTCTGCCCTTGACCTTAATGGTCTCAATGCCGGGACGGACTGCCATGATCGCTGCAAGCGCCGTCTTGCTCATGACACCCGGTCCGATAATGGCAGCCACCTTGGAATCCGGTTTCGACAGGTGCTTGTATCCCACGCCCGGAACTGCGCCGGTACGGTAAGCGGAAAGGATATTGGCGGACATATATGCCACCGGTGCGCCGGTATCCTTATCGTTCAGCGTCAGCATCAGAATGGAACGGGGCAGACCCTTTTCCTTGTTGGCACAGTTGGAACCGTACCACTTCATGCCTGCCATATCGAACACACCGCCCAGATACGCCGGCATCGCCATAAAGCGTCTGTCCGGTCCGTCTACCGGCATTTCCGGGAAAGGAGAGGACGGCGGAAACATGACCATACATCCGTGGGAATTGCCGTTTGCGCCGCCCATGCGATAGTCGCCCACCTTCATCAGCTTGAACATTTCTTCCATCGCATCAATACAGCCTGCCATATCCTTGACACCGGCTGCAACCATATCCTCTTCGTTCAGATACAAAAAATCAACTTCTGGATAGCTCATCTGAAATACCTCCTCCGGAACGCCGGCGCACGCCTGTGTGTACCGGAACGATTCCATGCAAACAAAATAAAAAAGGAGTTCAGATGTCTGATTCATCTGAACTCCTTTGTTCGAGTATTATCTTACCACAACAGGGCAAGAAAAAATTGTAAAAACCGGAACTAACTCTCAATTTTCTGGGTAAAGCCGACGCATTCACAGAAATTTGCACCTTCCGGCTCATCTGTTGCCTCTGTAAACGTCACCGTATACATGGCGTAGATCTTATTGCCGATCTGCTGATACCGTGGTTCTACTGTATAGTCCACAATATCCCAGGTCTGCTTTGCCTCTTCGATATACGCATCCAGCTTTTGCTGGAAATAGTCATAGTCGATAGGCGCAGACAGCGTGTTATAGCTGACACTGAGCTGACGCACTTCTCCTTTGCTGTCCACATCCACAATGGCAGAGAACGGCGCCTCGTTTTCCGGTGTAACAGCATCGTTGGTCACCAGATATTCGCTGCCGAAAGAGGAGACTTCCAGTTGGGTATCTTCCGCCAGCAGGCTTTCTGCCACATCGAGACTGCGCTGTTGGCGCTGCGCCATCGTGTATGCTGCCGTCATCGAACCGCTTTCTGCTTTTTCAGCTGTATCAGCATCGCCTTTCTCATACTTGCAAAGCCGTCCGTCAGCATCAAAACAGAACGTCTCGCCGTCTGCCGAAAGATAGCGGTCATAGGTCAGAACAGGGTCATTGTCTGCCGGATCTTCAAAGGAATATCCAATGGCGATATTCTGCGTTTCTGTGCCGTCATAAGTCAGATCAGAAATATCAAAATAAGGATTTGCCGTCAGATTCGTCTGAATGGTTTCCGGGACATCTGCACTGTTTTCCGCAGTTTCTTTCGCTTGTCCGCAGCTGCACAGCAGCAGCGTTCCTGTCAAAAGCAATATGCCGACTTTCTTCATGGCATCTCCTTTCCAGTCAAACGATCAGACCATCAGCATCCGGAACATCTCAATGACCTGTTCCAGAGTTGCCTCTCTGGGATTACCCGGATAGCAGGCATCTGCCAGAGCATCCTTTGCCAGCTGTTCCAGGTCCTCTTCCTTAATGCGTTCGTTTTTCTCCGGAATTCCCACATCCTTGGAGAGCTTGCGGACTGCGGCAATGGCTGCGTCACGATATTCCTCCTGGGACATGGTCTCGGTTCCCTCTACGCCCATTGCCTTGGCGATGGCACGATAGCGTTCGCCGGTATAGTCCCGGTTGAACTCCATGGAAATGGGCAGCAGCATTGCGCAGGCAACGCCGTGCGGTGTGTCATAGTGAGCGCTCAGCGTATGCGCCATAGAGTGGTCGATGCCCAGACCTACGTTGGAGAATCCCATGCCGGCGATGTACTGCGCCAGTGCCATGCCCTCTCTGCCGCTGGGCTTGTTTTCCACTGCATCCCGGAGATTCTCTGAGATCAGACGGATCGCCTCGATATGGAACATATCCGGAATTTCCCAGGCTGCCTTTGTGGTATAGCCCTCGATGGCGTGAGTCAGCGCATCCATACCGGTTGCGGCAGTCAGCCCCTTTGGCATGGAGGACATCATATCCGGGTCAACAATGGCAACTGCCGGGATATCGTTGGTATCCACACAGACGAACTTCCGCTGTTTTTCCACATCGGTAATGACATAGTTGATGGTAACTTCTGCGGCAGTGCCGGCTGTTGTGGGAACTGCAATGGTGGGAACAGCGTGATTCTTCGTCGGCGCAACGCCCTCCAGAGAACGCACATCCGCAAATTCCGGATTGGTAATGATAATGCCGATCGCCTTTGCGGTATCCATAGAAGAGCCGCCGCCGATGGCAACAATGGCATCCGCTCCGCACGCCTGAAAAGCCGCTACACCCTCCTGCACATTCTGGATGGTGGGATTGGGCTTGATCTTCGAGTAAACCGTGTATGCAATGCCGGCGTTGTCCAGAATATCTGTCACCTTTGCTGTCACACCGAATTTCAGCAGATCCGGGTCTGTTGCAACAAACAAGTGCTGATAGCCGTTGGTTTTTACTTCGTTGACGATTTCCTGAATCGCACCTTTTCCATGATAAGAAATGTTGTTCAATACAATACGATTTACCATAATTCATGCACCTCACGATAAAAGTTTCATTGGTACTGCCATTTCTGGTGTACAAACATATTATACATCATATTTCAAGAAATGTCAATACATAATGTGCAATATCTACAATCACTTTTTCCAATCATGCACGGGGCAATTTCAGATACAGCAGCGGATAGGGGTTTCCCTCTTCGTCGTGGTCAGTTCTTCGGTAGGTAACAAAGCCCAGGTGCTGATAGAACCCCACTGCCTGGGGATTTTGTTCGTTGACGGTCACTTCCCCGACGCCGTAATTCCGGATGGCGTATTCCAGCAGCTGTCTGCCCGACCCCTGTCCCCTTACTTCCGGCAAAAGAAACAGCATTTCCAGACGATTCCCCGTGATGCCCATAAAGGCGACCGGCTCGCCCGATGCCGTTTCCGCAGTCAGCAGGTGCTGCACGCTGTGAAATGCCGTGGGAACGTAGGTCTTGATGTGTTCGATCTCTTCCTCGGAGAGAAATGTATGCGTTGCCCGGACAGACTTCTCCCAGACTGCCAAAAGCGCCGTCACAAGCGGTGCGGTTCTGTCCTGTACTTCACGAATTTTCATAGCGGATTCCTTTCCCAAAAACAAAAGCCACCTCGCCGGGGAGATGACCTTTGCAATACTGTACTTTATTTTTTCGCATTTTTCGCATCCTGCCGGAGCAGTTCCATCCGGAGTGCCAGACAGGTTACTGCCAGGATGCCGATTCCGCCGCCGATGACCCATCCGACAACGATGTTCCGGACACGGTAAACCTCTGCATACGGTACTGTCGCCATAATGATGTAGTCACCGCTGGACTGATAGTGTACCATATTGGTCTTGCCGTCTGCATCTTTCACGT
>OKRY01000444.1_pt1 | contig 32491 bp, 32 predicted proteins | sample 1601121 | NCBI WGS metagenome assembly OKRY01 (sample SAMEA3541546, study PRJEB24748) | human gut metagenome | biome: human gut; feature: human-associated habitat; material: faeces | place: China | collected 2012
TATTCTCATTAAAATGAGAAAAGGCAGTTCCTTTGTCGGAAACTGCCTACACGGGGTTCAGCCGTTGCTGAACTATATGACAACTCTCTAGTTATGTATTAATCATCCAATCATCATATCTTCCAATCATCTTATCGGTGTCCTCCGAAAGTACCGGAAGTTCTTGTAGTATTAGTTGTGCTTCTTGTTTTTTTGCACTTCCGAAACTGCGACTATTGCTTGTTGTACCGAAGCTGCGGTTGCTACTTGAACTTGAAGTAGAGAACGAGCGGTTACTGCTGCTTGGAACACGGTTGACAGTGCGGTTGTTGACGTTGATAGGTCAAGGAAGCTTATGCCAAGACAAAAGCCGTCGTCCGTAACAACTATCCGCAGGAGGAATGGATCAAATATGGTGTGAGCGACAAGCGGTGAAGGTGCGTTGCCATCCTCGGCTGGACATGTGTCATCATCCGTCCGTGGCATTAGCCACCGACGGATGATGAACAAATAGCGAGACGGATAGTTAGAAAATCTTCACCACCGATTTCACGATGTCTGCTTTGTCGTTGACAGAGCGGTCCATGGCGTTTTGTATGTCGTCAAAGTCAAAGATATTTGTGACCACTCCTTTGACGTTGACCTTGCCCGTGGCCACTGCCTCGATGGCCATCGGATAGATGTGGCGGTAGCGGAAGACGCTCTTGAAGGTCAGTTCCTTGTCAAGAATCTTGCTGACGGGCAACGTCTCCTCGCCCGAAGCGGGATAGCCGACGAAGACGATGGTGGCTCCCTTGCGGGTGATGTCCACGGCCTGACGCGTGCAGATCTCCTGACCGGAGGTCTCTATGCAGAGGTCGACGCCGCGTCCATCGGTCAGCTCGTCAATTTTCTCCAGCAGATTGTCCGTCTTGGAGTTGATGATCTCCGTGGCTCCCAGCTCCTTAGCCTTTGCCAGTCGTTTGTCCATGACATCGACGACAAAGACTCTGCCGACGCCCTCGGCCTTGAGCGCCATCATCGACATCAGGCCGATGCAGCCCGCACCAAAGACCACCGCGATCTGACCGATATGGGCCCCACCCTGGTTGGCAGCGTGAAAGCCTACCGCCAGCGGCTCAATCAGTGCGCCCTCCATCGTGTCGACGTTGTCGGGCAGCTTGAAGCAGAGGTCGGCCTCATGGGCGACATACTCCTGGAAGACGCCGTCGACAGGCGGTGTGGCAAAGAATACGACATCGTTGCAGAGGTTGTAGTTGCCCGTGCGGCAGGCTTCACAATGTCCGCAGGTCTTGCCCGGCTCAAGGGCCACACGGTCGCCGACCTTCAGATGGTGGACGTTCTTGCCGACTTCGACCACGGTGCCGCCAGGCTCATGGCCGAGCACGAAAGGCGGCTTGACCACGTAGTCGCCGATGGCTCCATGCTCATAGTAGTGGATGTCGGAGCCACAGATACCCACGTATTCCAATTTTACCAATACCTCATCGTCCTTGGGTTGCGGGATAGGACGTGTTGTAAAACCCATCTTGCCAATGCCGAGCATAACGGCTACTTTCATGTTTCCTTCCATAGTTGTATGTTTTTTAGTCTGTTGATGATTATCTATTGATATGCTGATGGTCTCAAAGTTGGTTCTCTTCCCTTAGTTCGCAGTCGTATTCTTCGACTGACCCTTTGCGCTGTTTCAGCTCTGCAAATATCTTGTTGTAGCGTTCACGGTTGAGACGGTAGAAGAAGAGCACAATGCCAGTGAGTATCCAAAGAAGACCAGGTATCGTGCTGAAACAGTGGTGGATAATGCTCTTCACCTCAACGTTTTGGGCAGCGTTGGCCACGAAGTCGGCCTCCGACATGGCAAGGGCAAGAAGGGAGGTGCCGATGGCCATACCTATCTTATTGCCCAGCGAGACAAACGAATATTGGAACCCATCGTTGCGGATGCCCGTCTTCCACTCGCCATATTCCACGCAATCGGGGATGATGGCATAGATGGCCGTGTTGAAGCCCGAGAAGAAGAACTGGGTGAGGATGGCGAAGATATAGAAAGGCACCGGCGAACTGTTCGGACTGAAGAAGTAGAGCATGACCGTGGAGATGCCACAGCAGATAGAGAAGAATCCAGCTGCCCAACCCTTGTTCCTCAGCCACTTGAATGCCCAGATGAAACTGCCCGCACCGATGATGGAGGGGAGGATGATGGCAAGCGAGTAATTGGAGAAGAGCATCGAGTCGCCCTCGACATATTTAAAATAATACACCAGGTCGGCATTCCGCCCATAGTTGATGACCCCGAAGAGCTGTTGGCCGACGAGGGCCAGCAGATAAGGGGTGTTGGCCTTGGCAGCCTTGAACTGCATGCGCCAAGGTATCTGCTCCTGCTTTCTGGTCACCTTTACGACCTCCTTGGTGTTGGCGAAACAGAAGAGGTGACAGGCGGCGAAGATGCACCCATAGACGATGGCCACGACAAGGAAGCCCTGCTTGGTATCGTCACCACCGAAGAAATGGATGAGGGGAATGGTGACGATATTGATGATGCCGATGGCGGTCATGGCACTCACAGAGCGGAATGTGTTGATTTGCGCGCGCTCGTCGATGTTTTGCGTCATGGCACCGCAAAGCGTGCCGTAAGGGATGTTGACGCAGGTATAGCCAAGCACGAGGATGCAGTAGGTCACGGCCATGTAGACAATCTTTGCCGTCTCCGACCAGTCGGGATGGGCCCAGAAAGTCAAGACAAGGATGAAGGCCGTCAGTGGGGCTGCGATGAGCAGCCAAGGACGATAGCGTCCCCAGCGCGTGTGGGTCTTGTCGGCCAGCGTACCTATGATGGGGTCGTTGATGGCATCCCAGAAGCGGGAGAGGAGCATCAGCAGCGACACGGCACCCATGCTCACGCCGAAGGCGTCGGTGTAGAAAATCATGAGGAAGTTGCCGACAAACATCCAGCTGAAGTTACAGCCTACGTCACCCATGCCATAGGCGAACTTGCTGATGAAGGGAAGTCTCCCCGTAGTAGAATCGTGTTTCATATCTTTTTTAGTTTTTCTCGTTTCGCAATGCAAAGATAGGAAGACAACAAAAGCGCGCGGCGGTTTTCGCGACATCTTTTTCCGCAACCGATACCGCAACCGTTTGCGATTTCCGCAACCGATTGCGACGTAGTTCAAAATAAATGCTTATCTTTGCAACACGAACCTGAAAATAACAGCACGTATGCGTTATGTCACTATATCCGACATTGCGAAGGCCCTCGGTCTTTCCAAGTCGACGGTCTCGCGGGCCTTGAAGGGCGACTTCATGAACGTCAGCCCGGAGACGCAGGAACTAGTCAAGCAAAAAGCTACGGAGATGGGTTACCGTCCAAACATCTCCGCGGCCAATCTCCGCTCGCAGTCCACCCATACCGTAGGCATCGTCATCCCAGAGATAGAGACTTCGTTCTATCCCAGGTTCATCGAGACAGCCCAGGCCCGACTGAAGGAGGCGGGCTTCAGGGTGACTTTCACACAAAGCAATGAGAATGCCGACGACGAGCGCGAGAACATCAACATGATGATCGACGCACATGTCGACGGGCTATTGGTCAGCGTCTGCAACGGCGAGAAATACCACGACCTCTACATGAACATCATTGAGCGCGGCCTTCCCTTGGTCTTCTTTGACCGCCATGTCGAAGGAGTGGAGGCGCCGCAAGTGCTGAGCGACGACTACAACTCCTCCTTTTTCCTTGCAGAGGATTTGATAAGAAACGGATGCAGAAAAATAGTCCATCTCATGGGACCCAAGGGTATCAGCAACACCGTCGACCGGTTGCGCGGCTACCGGGAGGCACTGAAGAAATGGCACATTCCTTATCGGCAAGAGCTCATACGAGAGGGCGGGCTGACCTTTCACGATGGAGAGATAGCCGCCTTACAGCTGTTGGAAGCCAAGGTGGAGTTCGATGCGGTGCACGCCTTCACGGAGATGTCGCTCATTGGGGCCAAGAGTGTCTTCCAGTCACGTGGGCTGCGCATTCCGCAAGACATCAAGATAGCCTGCCTCTCGGGCACGAACATTTCGAAGATGGTCTATCCGAAGATCACTGCCGTGGAGCAGGACGCTGAAGGAATGGCACGCGAAGCCGTCGGTATCATGCTGGATTTGATAGCCGGACAGAAGGTGGAATGCAAACCCATCTATCTGGCTGCGCATCGCATCGACAGGGAGTCGTCTCTCAAATGACACGATATTACTACTTCATGCTTTCAATGAATCAACACTCGTAAAATACTGTTTTTCATAGCTATTCTTATTCTTTCTAAAGTATTTTCCAGCATCGCCGTATTTGCTCACATGGCAGTGCTAAACTCGTTACCACAGCGTAGTCTTGCCTTATACGAGACCGGGGCCAGAGTAGGCAGAGAGGCCTCTGACGTTACCCATCTCTTGTTCTGTTATGTTGTTTTGCTAACGCAGCGGCTGTGCCAACCACAATCGTGATGAAGCCGCTAACGCATCAACCAAAAATAAAAGTAAGGTTTAGCTGCCCCAACCCTCTTTAAAAATAAGGATCGATGACAAGCTAATCAGTACGAATAAAACAATATTGACAAGTGATTTAGTAATTAGGGCAGAAACTTGACAAGCGATTTCAGTAAAAGACATATCTCTCAACATCATCCTCCAATGTCTTGATTGGCTTCGCAGGCACTCCTGCTACGAGGGTATTGTCAGGGACATCATGCGTTACGATGGCTCCTGCAGCGATAACGCAGTTGTTGCCGATATGTACACCAGGGAGGATTACAGCCTTACCGCCAATCCAGACATCATTGCCAATGTAGACCGGTTTGATTAGGCTAAGATGTTTGCGACGTCCGGATGGAACCATCGGATGGTTAACAGTGGCGATAAGCACACCAGGACCGATCATGCAAAAGTCGCCAAGATGAACCTCATCGACGTCGAGAATAGTTACATTATAATTGATAATGATGTTCTTGCCTGCATGGATATTGCTGCCATTGTCGCAGATGAAGCCTGGGAGAACATTAGGATTTTCACCTACACTTCCAAAAAGCTCACGTATAGCGGCTTGCTTGGCCTTTGTGTCAAGAACATCTATCGACTCCAGCTTTTGGCAACCTTTCACGGCATGAAGTTTCAATGCGTCAACCTCCGGGTCATCAAAACAAAATGGAAGTCTAAGGCTTTTCTTTTCAAGTTCTGTCATAATCTCTTTTATAATTTATCTTAATGGCATAATTTGGCTTTAATAACGATGCGTACCAATTGGTACGCATCAAGATAAAAGCCTTTTACTTGTAGCTTCTCTCGTAAATACCAAGATAATCCTCATTGCTCAATGTCAGAGGATCAGCAGTGGTATCGCCGCCAAGCACATCATGAACATGCTCAGAGAACATCTTCAATTCATCGCGCTTGATGCCGACATCACTCATCTTTAGGTCTGCGCAGCCTACAGAAGCCACGAGCTTGTCAAGAGCCTTGATGAAGTCCTTGCCACTTGTCGGGTTCCCAACGCCCATAGCCTTAGCCATCTTAATCATTGGCTCCTCAGCGGCCTTGCGCTCAGCAAAGAAGTCGAAGTACTCGTGGCAAATCATAATCAAGCCTGCGCCATGAACAAGGTTCTCATGGTATGAACCCATGACGTGCTCCATAGAGTGCTCAGAAGTGCATATCATGTAGTAGCCGGCAAGTGAGTTGGCAAGTGCCATATTGGCGCGAGCGTCCTTGTTGCTGCCGTCCTTGTAAGCGACAGGCAGGTTCTTAGCGATGAGCTCGATAGCCTTAAGAGCGAACATCTCACCCATTGGGTGCTCCTTGGTGTTGATGACACTCTCGGCTGCATGGAAGAAGGCGTCCATGCCCTGGTAAGCGGTGTACTTTGGAGGAACAGACATCATGAGGTTAGAGTCGACGACAGAGAGTGTAGGGAACATAGAGATGTCGAACACGCCAGTCTTCTCATGCAGTTCGTCATTGCTTATCACAGAGAACATGTCTACCTCTGAACCTGTGCCTGCATTAGTAGTGATGGCGATAAGAGGCTTAGACGGATTGATGAAGTTCTTGTGTCCGCCCTTTGCAGAAAAAACGTAATCCCAAAGGTCGCCAGGGTTGACCATCATCAGAGCTATGCACTTAGAGCAGTCCATGACAGAACCACCGCCGAGAGCCACTACGAAGTCGCAGCCTTCGGTCTTTGCCTTAGCAGCGCCATCCATGACGTTCTGCTTTGTTGGGTTAGGACGAACCTCGTCGAAGAGTACGTGCTCAACGCCTGCAAGGTCGAGTTCCTTCTCAGTTGCGGCAAGATAGCCGAACTTTTTTGTGCTCTGTCCATTACTTGTCACGATGAGAGCCTTCTTGCCAGGCATCTGCTCGTTATGGAGATTCTGTAACTGGCCTGCACCAAACAATACCTTGGTGGGCATGTAGAATGTGAAATTGTTGTACATAGTAATGTATAATGTTTAATGTATAAATACTAATTAATAGTTTTCTTTTTTACGCTTGCAAAATTACATCAAATTACGGGAAAGTAGTTTGTTGAAAAGCTTTTATAACTTTTCTCAGAAGTTTTTACCGAAATAACTTTTCAGTAAAGTAAGTTTAACTTTTCAACAAAGCCATACACATTATTTATATATAACTTTGCAGCAAAACAAAACAGCATGGATAAGAATATTACTATTTACAACTTCATGGACACCTTCTATTGTTGCGAGGTGTTTCGTGACAAGTTTTGTGAGGAGATGGTAACAGAGCACATGCTCGTCTATCTTTGCAGTGGTGAACTGGACCTCATAGCACCCAACAAGAAGCAATATCACCTGGAGAAAGGGCAGAGTTTCTTCCTGCCACGCAACCACAAGATGGTAAAGATCAAGCACCCATCAAAAAACGGTGAGCCTTTCAAAGGTCTGTTTCTGCAACTGAAAACACCATTTCTGAGGAAAATGGTTAGCGAAATAAACTTTGACCCTAAAGCAAAGCGGTTGAGACCAGAGACTACACCTTATATATTATTACCCGAACACCCTTTCCTTAAAGGTTTCTTCAAAAGTCTGGAGAGCTATTTCGATGCACAGGAATATCCGTCGGAGGCACTGATGGAGAACAAGGAGAAAGAGGCCGTACTGACATTGCTGCAAGTAAAGCCTGAGGTTGTATCTTTGCTCTTCGACTTTGCCGAGCCTTTCAAGATAGACCTTGAGAGTTATATGAACGCCAACTATAAGTCGGACCTGGACATCAGTGAGTTTGCCCACTACACTGGCCGCAGCCTGTCAGCATTCAAAAAAGACTTTGAAGAGACTTTCCATCTCTCTCCTGGCAGATGGCTCACAAAGCGCCGACTGCAAGAGGCTAGGCGCCTTATGGAGAACGGTGAGAAGCCTCTGGAGGTTTACCTGCAAGTGGGCTTCAAAAATCTCAGCCATTTCTCCACGGCTTTCAAACGCGAGTATGGCTTTCCACCTTCAGAATTGGAGGCTAAAGCTAGTTAGGAGTTAGGAATTGAGAGTTTAGGCTTCATTAATTTTGAATTGAAAGAAGAGATACATTCTTGGAGACATCATACGTGAAACTGGGTGCGCCTACGGCAAATTCATCAAACGGAAGGCGCCATTCATCAGCAAAGAGTGGTGGCCTGACTTCTGCAACTATCGCAGAAGCCTCATGCCCTATCCTGCCGAAGACAGCATAGAATATGCAATACTTGAAACTTTGCGTGAAGGCGGCAGTATGATAACCCGTGACCTGCGCCGTTCCTGTGGCTTCACCGGAAAAAATATGCGAGGGAGGTTTGACAGCTACGTTTCAAAAATGCAGATGAGCGGTTACATTGTCACAGAGGACTTTGTCTATCCTCACGACCGGCATGATAAGAAATACGGCTGGGGATGGTCTCTGCTGGCCACGCCGGAAGATAACTTCGGCAAAGAGGCATGTCATCCTGACCGTACGCCACAAGAGTCTTACGAAAGAATAATGGAGCATTTGAAGCAAATATTGCCAGACAGCAATGAGAATACATTGAGCAAACTGATAAGCTAAATAGTATAACTATACTTTTACTAAATAGAATATTTCTAAAAAAATAAGGCTAACCGTGCAAATAACAGACCAGAAAATCTTCGATGGGTTACCAAGTTGGAAAATGCATTGAATAATCCAATCACCCGTGCAAAAATTATATATATCTGTGGTAGCATAGAAAACTTTCTGAAAGATCCGACGGTTCTATATATGACACCTGTTTCAGACAAGAACTTTGGTTGGATGCGTACGGTTTCTAAAGATTTAGTAAGAATACTAGGAAAATAGGGATCGTAGTAGACAAAGAATGGATAAAAGAAGGCGAAGTATTTGTAGTTCTCGCCAAAGATGAAAATGCATTTAATCCATGGATGCCATCTCCTGTATACATTAAAGATGGCTTCTTCGTTCATAGAAATGGAGGAGCATATTATTTGGAAAGTATTGCAAGAAAAGTTATCAAAGAAATGAAAGGGGAAAAAGTCGAATATGACGATATAGAAGATGCTTTTATGTAGGAAAAGTATTCATAATAAAAGAAATTCATTAAGTCTTTTGACTCACAAATAGCTATGGGCCAAAGGACTTTTTTCATTCAAATAAGACAGTCCAAGGCTCGCCTACACGGTTGACAATCGCACGTGGTAGGAACAATCCCAATTCGTCTTGTCACCATGAGTAGCCTTCAGCACGGGCAACAGCCCTGCCGTCTTATGCTGGGCCCTGGCCTTAAACAAGTTCTTTCTTCAACTCATAGTTGACATGGGGCTTTTTTGCAGTCTTCCTCTTTTTTGTCAACGCGTAATTATAATAACTATTCATAAAAGCTCTTTATTATTTTCCTAATCCATGCTGGCATCAGCTTATAATCAGTCTCAATGGTCTTCTCGTTGATGGAAGAGAATACCTTTTGGAGTTGTTTCAAATGTTCCTCATTGACATTGGTCTCGCCTATCTCCTTCAATGCAAATGTAGCCAGTTGGGCTGTCTTGTTCACGAATGCAAGATTTTTTGGAACGGTATGCTTGAACGTTATTGTCTTATCGTTACCAAGCCTAATCTCTCTTGGTGATCCGTCTGTCAGGAAGACCACATTCATAGGCACCTGGGTAGATAGTCCGAGAAGGTTCATGGCATAAGCACCAGTCGGTGCAATATGTGCCTCGTCTCTCTTTGCTACCTGTAAGGCTACTTCTTCGACAGAAGGATATAACACGCCGAGTCCAAGTTCCTTGTCTATCTTCGGATATAAGTAAATGCCGTTGGCAAGTCTTATGATAACAGCATCGTTGGTCAACCGCTCCAAAGCTTTGGAGACAGACTTGATGTCACCATAGGACACAAAGCTGTTCGGAAAGAATATAGATCCCCTTCCGCACTTCTTTAAATTGTTAACAATCCGTTTACCAATGTTCTCCTCCATATATCAAACACTATTTTGTCGCAATTTACGATATTTTTTCGACCACGACAAATATTACATTAGTTTTATCACTATAAATTTTGAATAATACGCATTTTCACAAAAATACATCAGAAGGTAGCTTCTTGAAATGACAGTGGAAAGAAAGGGTAAAGGTAAATAGCATGACACACTGTGTCAACCATCAACCTTCAGCACTAAATATAATAACCATATAGCGCACATGAGGCTTGACAAGTGGCTGACAGAAGAGCTTCCCACTAATAACCGTGTATGAATTAAGCACAAAATTACACAACCAGTGTACCGCATGATGAAGATATTTGGTTAGCCTTTGTGGTGTCCAGCCATGGACTTCTGCACCTGAGCCAATAAATGAGCAGTCTTTGAGAATGAGAGTTCCTGCTAAATGCTTTATGTTGCGTGAAATAGATGTTTTTTGGATGTTTGTTTTCGTTTTCTAGAAATAAATCATTAAATTTGTGGCTGATTATAAAAGAAAATTCCTGTGTTGCAACATATATATCTTGAAAACTTCCGATGTTTTGAGCATTATGACATCGACTTCACGTCTGGCGTCAACCTGCTTATTGGCGACAATGGCAGTGGAAAGACATCCATTATCAAGGCTGTCATCCTTGCACTTAATTCTTTTTTTAAAGGGTTCAGTGACGAAAATACCACTTGTACCGGAATTGGCATTGACAATTTCAATCATACTGTCAACGATGGAGCAAAGAGCATGACGCTGCCTGTCAGCATCTCTTTTGACACGAAGACTTTTTCGGGGGTCACCATTAATAGAACCACGGAAAAAGCAGGGACAACATACACGGGTGCTAAGGAATTTAACAAGGCCAACAACTTACTGCAAAGTACAGTCGCAAACGAAAGCCGTGGGGATAGGAAGACAGCCTTGCCCCTTTTTGCTTACTTTGCAACGGATGATATCCATGGCAACGTAAAAACCAATGTAAAGGCCTATAAGGAATATTTCGTAACATTCTCATTTGGCTACTACCAGTCTCTTAGGGGTGGCTACTTTCTTAAGAACTGGATAGACAGATTGCTGGCATTAAAAGAAGGCGATAAAGGGGAAGAGGAACTTGAAATTGTGAGGAAAGCCGTCATTAAATGTCTTGGTCATGATGGCTGTAGAATTATCAAGAACATGAGTGTCCGTCCAATCCATGGACATGTGTATTTTGACTATATGGATGGTCGGGAGGCCCGTTTTGAGGATTTGTCAGATGGCTATCGCCGTCTGGTCAACATTGTCTTGGACCTGGCTTTCCGTTGTTGTGCCCTCAACAGAACGTTATTCCACGACAAGTGCTGTGAGGAGACTTGTGGCGTCGTCTGTATAGATGAACTTGACGACCACCTGCACCCGGCATTGCAGTCTACTGTCATCAGGGCTCTACAGCAGACATTCCCGAAACTGCAGTTCATTATATCTACACACGCTCCACTCATCATGACCAGTGTCCAGGATGTACCTGCAAATCAGGTTATTCAACTCGGCTATCATCATGGAGAATACACTCATGAAGTCATCAATACTTACGGATTGGATGCCAGCACTATCATAAAGGGGTACCTTCATGTTCCTGACAGAGACAAGAAGGTGGCAGAGGAACTTGTCAAGTTGGAAAATCTGATTGACGAGGAGAAAGTGGACGAAGCAAAGGTGCTGTTATCTACTCTTAGGGATAAGTATTCAGACCGGATTTCTGAGTTGTCCAATGCGGAGGCCCTGCTTTCATTTTATGAGTAAGACGGTATGAGGAAGATTACTAAGAACACCGAGCCTAAAGCTTGGACGCAATATCGTCTTACTCCAGGAGCTGCCTTTAAGCCCATCCCAGAGCTGGTGAACTCTCTGTTGGATGAACAGGGGTATATATGTGCGTACTGTGAGCGGCGCATCCCCTGTAAAGATGCTGTGGAAGGGACTCCGGGCGCAGAAAACCATAGGATTGAGCACCTCCGCACACAAAGTACGTCAAAGAAAACGGGGATCAGTACCGACCTTGACTATTCCAACATGGTTGTTTGTTACCCAGGAAATATCGCCCGCGATGGTGCCGAGAATTATCATTGCGACAAAAAGAAGGGTGATGTCGATTTAAGAATTTCTCCACTCGACGACATAATGATGTCTACTATTCAGTTTACACCCAGCGGACTCATCAAGTCAACAGACAGTCAACTTGATAGAGAGATAAACGAGAATCTCAATCTCAACCAGCAACTGCTTCGGTCAAACAGAAAAGAGACCTGGCTTGGCATAGCTAGAGGCCTAAAGGCTAAGGACTGGAACGTCAGTAATATCCGCCATCTTATTGATGTTTGGGAAAGTAAACATAAGGAAAATATCAACGGACATATGGTTCTTGCATACAAACCATATTGCAGCATGGTACTTTATATGTTGAACAAAAAGCTTAACATGATAAATGCAAAGTAAGTTGGGTGGTTTCAGTTGCAATGGAGACGCACTATCTCTCAATATCGTCTTTAGTGCTTAGCAATGCGTAGTTTGGGTTGCCAATGTGCAGACTACTGTTGGTGTCACCTCAAAGCCATAACGGTAGATGCTACCTTCTGCGGCCATCACCATTTCCATCATGCTCGGCTCTTTCGCTGAGACGGCATTCAGTCGGTATGGCTCAACGGAAATCTGTTCGTCCGACTGCAAAGCCTTGAACGAGTTGAATACAAAGTCCTTGAAGAAGTGGAATGCTTTGATGAGGTTGGACTTGCCTGAGGCATTGGCTCCGAACACTACAGCACTTTTTAGAAGCTTAAGGTTGACACCATCCAGTTCAAAGGAATCTCCGCTGGCTTCTGCCTCGGGTTCCCTTAAAGATGTAGCGGCAAGGGATAACGTCGCCGGCTCTTTGAAAGAGAGATAATTTGCGATAGAAAATTGAATTACCATAACTTAAAGCCTATATTTGTAATTTCTCCGCAAATATAGCTGTTGTTTTTCAATAATTCAAATTTAAAAGCAATATTTTTGTAGTACCATAATTCCTTTGTGAGCGAAAAGGCACAACAGTTTCAAGACTTTCTATTCTTTCTTATAGTCATCACGGAATTTATGGTCATAAAAGCTGATTATGGGATGTATGTTAACTTCATTGGTGATAAGTGTTATATCTTCCTCTTGAGCTACATCCTTCCTAAGTATGGATGTTATGTCACTACTTAGAGTGCAGCCTGGCATACAGCTATAGCTTCAGAGAGGGTGGATAAAAGGATGATTAACATTCCTACCAAACTAGCTATGGTCTATCAGCTCCAGGGCGATTCTTGGCAAAGGATTAAACAATAAGAAAAATTTGATAATATAAAATCATTAGAATTATGGGTAAACTAAGTTTGAAAGAAAGACTTCAATCAGTTTGTGAATCTCTCATAGACTATGATTGGAAGAAGAATGGCTTAAATGTAGTCATTGCAGTAGGTATCTGGATTCTTGTACTTCAGAATTTTGGTGTTCTACCTAGTCATACTGAAGTAGATAACCAGGTTGATGTAGAAGTACCAAATAGAATGGAAGTAACTGGAACTGTAGATGTTGGAAACACAGTGCCAGTTAATCTAATCCAAGTGCAAGGGAGCCAAGTTGGTTACCATCAGTCTTATGTTGATCAGAATGGAAACCAAATGTGGTCTATTGATGCTAGATAACAATAAAGCCAGGCTTATAACCTGGCTTTATATTATTCTTGTGGATGCTCTTCTACAACTTTTCTTAAAGCTGCTTGTTGATCGTATATACCCAGGAGGAAAACCTGCGCCAGCGGAAGGCATCATATGAAGAAGTGGCAAAGGAGTGAAAGGAGAAGGGGCTGCCTATCATGGATGCCATGGAGGCATGGATGAAGGTGGCCAGTAAGACCACCACACCGTCAGACTTATTGGAAAGGCCCTGGACTACGCTTACAAACTATGGCCCAGGATGAGAAACTATGCCCTTGACGGAAGGTATCACCTGGATAACAATGATGTGGAACGCGGACAACGGTCCTCTGTCATGGGCAGGAAGAACTATCTCTTCAGTCATGATGACAAAGGGGCTGAGGACAATGCTATATTTTACTCGCTGCTTGAATCCTGCGATGTCGTGCAGTTGAACCTTCTTGACTGGCTCACCGATGTCCTTGGCAGACTAAGAGACAATATGGATGAAGAGGAAATTACACAACTTCTGCCATACCAATACAAAAAATCCGGGGAATAACCTCGGGATTTTTTAATCAATTACAGGACGGCCTAAATTGAATGGTTACACTTATAATATTACCCTTTACCTAATTTAATGATGATGCTCTTCTCCGTAGCCACCGGTGTCGATGTGGTTGTGGCGATTATGCTCACGACTATCGGATTTGCCGAAGGTATAGGTGACTGCCAGACGTAATGTGCGACCTCCCGCCCATTTGCGGATAGACTGCGTATAGCCGTTCCCATAAAGGACATTGTTCGTCTCTTTTGAGTTGAATATATCCTTGCAGAGAAGCGATATGCCCCAAGAACCGATATTTTTGCGTACCCCGGCTTCTACATCCCAATCGGATTCCAGCGTGCCCTGCGCGGTGATACGGCGCGAGTTATACCGGCCTGTGGCTTGGAAAGTCATATCCCACGGCAGACGTACCGATGCCATACAGCGCACATCCCACACAAAACGGTTCTGTTTGTCACCATGTACGGCATAGAAGCTGTCGTGCAGCGGATAGTCGGCACTCCAAGCCTTGAGATGACTATTGTAAAGGTTCAATGTCGTGGTGAGTGTCAGCCGTCTGAACAGCAGGTTGCGGGATATAATCTCCACCCCGGAGTTTACCATGTTGCCCACGTTGGCGTGACCGTAATACATCGTGTTTACATTGGGGTCTGAAGCCATAGGCGCAAGAAAGCTGACATGACTTATCATATCGTTGTTGGTACGGAGATAGCCTGACACGGAAAGCATGTGTCCAGTCCAATTCTTGATGTACGACAATTCCACGGCATTACTATACTCGGGCAGTATAAGCGGGTTTCCAAGATGTACTTCCGATGGGTCAGAAATATTCTCAAAAGTATTGAGTTGGGGGCCGAAAGGACGGCGTATGCGGCGGGAATAGTTCAACTTCAGCTCATTGTTGCCAAGAAAAGACCAGCCTATTGAAGCCGATGGGAATAGTGCGAAATCATTTTTCTTGAAGAGTGCAACGTCCGCATCTGTCTGGCCGTAGCCCAATGAACGTGTCCGTATCTGCCACATTTCTCCACGAAGTCCGGCAGAGAAGGTCAGGTGTTCATGGCTACCGGAGAAGTTTACATACAGGGCGGAAATGTTCGTGTCGTATTTGAAACGATTATAGAGCTCGTCAAGAGGTAAAAGGCCGTTCTCGGCAGGACCTCCTGCATACGATGCCGGACTGTTCTCGTGGTTGTAATTGCCTTTATATCCAGTTTCGAAGCGCAGCCACGGCAATGCCTGTAATGAATAATCAAGCGCTGCTTCCCAGTTGCTGATTTTTACATCCTGATGTTGGCTTTGCCAGATGGATTCCTCCGTGCCGTCGACCCAAGTCTCATTTTCATGAAACCGGTTGTCGTTGGGCCCCCTCCATATATTATAGCTCACGTTCATGTCGATAAAATGGTTGGGATTGAACGTGTGCTTGTAACCAAGCATGACGTTTGCGCCACGGGTATCGCCACTTTCACGCATATTATTAACATTTCCAATCCATTGCCCCGGCACATTGCTAAGGTGAGTGGTTGTCGTACGTCCCCATTTGTGTCCGAGCGTTCCGATTGCACTCAGGTAAACATCATTCCTGTCATCAGGTCTGAAATTTGTACCCAGACGAAGGAATATGCTATTTTCATGCTTCTTGCTATCGCCGTCAGAGTTGAGATATGTTCCATTGTCATAACTGCGACGCGATGCTGAGCCTCCGGGTACATGTTGGGTTTTAAGTCCGATTCCGGCGAATGATTCAAACTTGCCTTCGTTGTAATTGAAATTAAAATTCACGTTTGCCGTCCCGCGTGTATCCACATTAGCCTCGGCGTTGCCAAAGTAACCGTGACGGTGATCTTCCTTCAACCGTATATTGATGATTCCGGCAGTTCCCTCCGTGCTATGCTTGGAAGACGGATTCGTCATGACCTCAATGCTCTCAATGGCTTCAGCAGGAAGCTGACGAAGTATCTGGGCACGGTTGTCATCGTTCATCCCCATCTTTTTGCCATTTATCCACACAAGGACATCGGCATTGCCACGCAATGATATTTCTCCCTCGCTGTTTACATCAACCGACGGGACAGCGGCAAGAAGTTCATCGGCAGATGCACCAGTGGCGGCTATGTTTGAACTTACATTGAAAACCCTGCGCTCCGCATTGACCGACAACTGGCTTTTCTGTCCGGTGACGACCACTTCCTGAAGCAACTTGGAATCCTCTGCAAGTTCTATTTTTCCAAGATTTATCTCCGAATTCCCTATTGTAATTTCACGTTCCTGTGTGACACTACCAATCATGCTGACACGGACAATATATTTTCCCGAAGGTGCATTGGGGATAATAAATTCTCCGTTCTCATCGGTTGTGGTGCCAATAGGCTGCGGCGCACCCTTTTCCGGGTTCACAAGAACGACCGTAGCGAAGTCAAGAGGTTCGGATGTAGTCTTATTAAAGACTGTACCTGTGATGTTGCCATCGGCATACGCACTTCCTGAAATCATCAGGAAGGCTGTCGATAAGGAGATCGATAATTTTTTTCTCATATTCTTTTTCTTTTATGATTTTGTTTTCTGCGTGCAAAATTACGCAATCTCCAATGCAACCAATTTACAAAAATGAAGCGGAGGTTTCATCATTAGAAAAAAAATCCGCAAATATCGCCTTGACAACATCCCATGCAGGTTATTTTGAACATTTCGGGCAAATACCCTTTATCATATAATTGATGGCGTGCGGATAAAAACCTTCGGGTATGTTTACCAGAGGGATATGCTCCGATTCAAAACAATATGTTTCCTTGCACCGCTCGCAATAAAAGTGAACATGCTGGTCGGAAATAGTGTGAGAAGTTACCTTGTGATACAAACTAAACAGGTAACAATTTGAAAACGAGCGAAGTGCTATTAATCGCAGGTTTCTTCATCAACAAAGAACGCTTGTTATTCTATCTGCAAAGATAATCATCGGTATGGATGTTGAAATCTACACCACATTCCGTTTTGCTGAAAGGAACTTGTGTAAGTTCTTGGGGGGTGACTTTCTAATTTCATGCAACAAATGTACGAATAATTAATGATTTATCAAAATGGTAGAATATATATTATTAATGGTAGAATGTGTCTTTGTTTTTTGCACTACCTTTGCACTCGTAATCAAAACAAATAGCATTATGAAAGAAATTAAAATTGTAGAAAAAGGTGAGAACTTCACCACGGTGAACGTAGGTAAGTTGAATGAAATTAAGGAATATGAGTTGGCTATGGGCAATTTCTCTATCCCGGGAAAGATGTTTGCCGGACATGCACTACAAGCAACAGGCGCAGAATTGTCTTTCCAAAGTCTTGCAGCTGGGCAGGATTATGGCACACGCCATACCCATAAAACCCACGAAGAGCTTTATTTCATTCTTAAAGGTGAAGGCATTTTCGATGTAGACGGCAAACGATTTCCCGTTTCAGAAGGAAGCATCGTGAGAATTGCGCCCAATGGCAAACGTGCTTTTAAGAACACAGGCTGCAGCGAAATGCTCGTGCTTTGCGTACAATATAAGGCAAATTCGTTCTCTGATGATGATGAACCTCTGAAGGATGGTATTATGTTGGAAGCCAATGTTAAACTTTAATTTTAATAAACAATGAATATCCAGCAAGTAAGAAACGCAACGATCATCGTTGAATATGGGGGAAAGAAAATTCTGGTCGACCCCATGTTGGGAAAGAAAGGCAGCATGCCTCCTTTCCCCTTTAGTAGAAATCAACACCTGCGCAACCCACTTCATGAACTACCTTTTCCTGTAGAAGAGATGCTAAAAGGTGTGGATGCGGTGTTGCTTACACATCTACACGATGACCATATCGATGAGGCGGCCTATGAAATGATACCTAAAGATATGCGATTTTTTGTGCAAGACGAAAACAATCGGCAGGTGGTGATGTCGCATGGATTTAATCATGTGGAAGTTGTCGGCGACAATACAAGGGTTGGGGAAGTGAGCATACAAAAGGCCGAAAGCCAGCATGGTAATTTCATCATGAAGTATCCTGCCGGACATACAGCGGGTTATGTATTCACTCATCCACAAGAAAAGACGCTCTATCACGCCGGAGATACCATCTGGTATGCTGGTGTGAAGCGCAATTTGAAGCGTTTTCGCCCCAAGGTTATCACCCTTAATGCAGGTGGCAATGGCTTTTGCTTGGGTGGACGCGTTATTATGAACGATGAAGATGTGGTAGAAGTTGCTGCAGCTGCACCTGATGCAAAGTTATTTGTGACGCATCTTGAAGGCGTGAACCATTATAGCGTGACGCGTGAAATGGTGAGAAAGCGTGCGGAAGTGGCAGGAATTTTAAACCGCGTCTTTATTCCTGAAGACGGTGAAACGGTAGAGTATTTATAAAGAATAAAGGAAGAAATATGGTAAAAACACTCATTAAAACGAAAGAGGTTAGTGGCATCATGACCAAGTCCAACCTCCCTGTTGGTGGCTATTCGGTGAATCCATACGTGGGTTGCACCCATGCTTGCAAGTATTGTTACGCCTCATTCATGAAACGCTTCACAGGACATAAAGAAGAATGGGGCACTTTCTTAGACGTGAAGCATTGGCCTGCAATCGAGAATCCGAAGAAATATGCCGGACAACGGGTGGTTATCGGTTCTGTGACCGATGGGTATAATCCCGAAGAAGCAACGTTCCGCAGGACACGTAAACTGCTTGAAGAGCTCAAAGACAGCGATGCAGAAATACTCATTTGTACTAAAAGCGACCTCGTGTTGCGCGACCTTGACCTGCTCCGGCAAATGAAGAAAGTCACCGTATCGTGGTCTGTCAACACGCTTGATGAGACTTTTCGTGCCGACATGGATAAGGCGGTGAGCATAGAGCGGCGCATCGCAGCCATGCGAAAGTTCTACGAGGCGGGCATCAGAACCATTTGTTTTGTGTCGCCCATCTTCCCTGGCATTACCGATTTCAAGGCTATTTTTCATGAAGTGAAAGACATTTGCGACCTCTTTTGGCTTGAGAACCTCAATCTGCGGGGTGGTTTTAAGGCCAACATTATGGATCATATCAAATCGCACTATCCTCATTTGTTCCCACTTTATGAAGAAATATATTTGCATAAAGACCGAACATATTGGAAGCAATTGGAGCAAGAGGCTGCAAAAATGGCGCAGGAGGCTCAATGTAAGTATGTGGATAATGAATTGCCTTACGAACGAAGTCCCAAAGGACATCCCTCGATAGTGAATTATCTTTATCACGAAGAAATCAGAGGGTCAGGAAATACGGGTAAAAGGAATGTTATACAATAAAACAGATGCGTATCTCTACTATTGAAAGATTACTTGGAGAATAACTACTTATAAGGCTTTCGGTATACTTGAAGGCCTCAAAAACATATCAATTGATACAGCCACTTCCATATAGGAATATCTGCTCCCTCACAGGTATAGGGCGTTGCAGTTCTCGTCCTGAACAAGTGTACTTCCTTGATGTCTATACCGATATGGCTTTCTTTCTCCCTGATGAACATATCCAATCTTTCGATGAGCCTGCATCGTGCCTGCACACTGCCTTGAAACAGTTCCTTTACATCGGTTGCATCAAATGGCTGTCCTTTGGCAATCAACGACAGATAGGCAGATTGAATGGAAAGTAACAGGTTCTCCAACCTTCCGTTAATCTCCACCGCCTCACGGCTCTTGCCGTCCATCTTGCTCTCACGGGGATTCCACAAATCGGGATTGCAGGAAAGTTTACAACTGAACTGCGCAATACTCCTTCCAAGTGTTATCCGCCCCATAATCGGGGCTTTCCCCAACTTGTCCAAACCGCTCTTTTTAAGGTAGAGCAATACCTTCATTTTCAGTGATTAGTTACTTATTGACTACCAATATTCAACACAAGAACATCGGCATTGCCATGCAATGATATTTCTCCCTCGCTGTTTACATCAACCGACGGGACAGCGGCAAGAAGTTCATCGGCAGATGCACCGGTGGCGGCTATGTTTGAGCTTACATTGAAAATTCTGCGCTCCGCATTGACCGACAACTGGCTTTTCTGCCCGGTGACGACTACTTCCTGAAGCAACTTGGTGTCCTCTGCAAGTTCTATTTTTCCAAGATTTATCTCCGAATCCCCTATTGTGATTTCACGTTCCTGTGTGACACTTTGAACATTTCGGGCAAATACCCTTTATCATATAATTGATGGCGTGAGGATAAAAACCTTCGGGTATGTTTACCAGAGGGATATGTTCCGATTCAAAACAATATGTTTGCTTGCACCGCTCGCAATAAAAGTGAACATGCTGGTCGGAAATGGTGTGATGTGTGTCGCTATAACACAACTCATATTTGAAAGAGCGGCTGCCATCCTCTATCACATGCACTATTTCCTTTTCAGAAAAAAGTTCAAGCACTCTGAAAATACTCGTTTTCTCCATTGAAAAACCCAACAAGATTTCCAAATCGGCAAGGCTGACCGGATGGGATACCTTCATCAACTCTTTAGCGACAAGGATACGGTTGGAAGTGGGCTTAACCCCTTTCCTGTTTAAGAAGTTTTCTATGTCTATACTATTCATTTTTTACGATTTATCTCAATATATTTTTTTGAGTACAAAGGTAAACGGTTTTGCTCACTTATTGACTACCAATATTTCATATAATACTACCATTTTGATTACCGGAATATTTATTTGGTATAAATAATGCGGAGATTTCGGCTATCATTCAGATACGCTGCTTTTGCAACCACTAAAATTTCAATAATAACAAAACCGCAATGACATACAAGAATTCTATGGGGATTTTCCCTTACAAGACAGCAAGCCACAATTATGTCCCTACATCGTCCCCATCTTCCTTGCGTGACCGCAACATGGCGGCCACCTACAAAAGGATCGATGAATTGTACAGGCTAATGGCGATCCAATTCGGAGTAGTCAGACATTTATGCTACCATCAATGCCTCCAAGAAGAAGCGAACCCATTTTTCATAGGTTCCGGAGATTTCCACCGATGCCAGACCGGTGAAATATGGGAACTGGCGCAAGTGGAAGACTCGTGGAAGATTGACGGCAGCTCCCTTGAGAATACCGCGCTCATTGAGGAAGAGCAGTGTGAGCAATTGTCCCACGCGCCCGTTACCGTCAATGAACGGATGGATAACCTCAAACTGGTAATGGATGAGTGCCGCTTTAATAAGCGGATGCACATCGTCATCGGCATTGATGTATTGTTCAAGGTCATAGAAAGCCTTGAGCATGTCATCGGGTGCCGGTGGAATGAAAGGTGCCGACTCGAGGGTGTCGTGCTCATCTCCCATCCAGATAGGGGACGTACGAAACTCTCCCGGGTATTTCTTCTCGTTATGCTCACCCTGCATCGCTACCCAATGAAGGTCTTTGAGCAGTCGGCCTGAGAGGGGTAACCGCTCAAGACAGTCGATGCCGTAGCGGATAGCCCGTACCATGTTCTGCTGGTCAATGTCGCGCTTTTTTTTCTCGGTCTCGTCACCTAACGACAGCAGGACCATCGACGGAACGTTCCACTCGAGACGCACGGAAGACTCCGCAATCTCCTCCGTCATCTCCTTACCTTCCGCATCTTTTGCCTTGAGATGTTCCAAAGCTTTGTCAGCGAGGGCAAGAAGCGCAGGCTCCTGTCCGTTGTGCCCCTTATCTTCAACGTTGATGACGATATGCTGAAGAGGCTGTGGCACGAACGACTCGTAAGCCGTTCCTCCACGGCCATTCTTATGATAGTACCCGCTGCGCGGATCGGTAATCCTTTTCATGTTGATAGTTCCTTCAATGTTTTACTGATGTCACCTGCCAGTCCAATGCTCCGGTCGGCAATATGCTGAGGAATAAACAATTCCTGTGCCAGATTGAGCGTAACATATCTCCAACCAGCCTGCTGCGCTATAAGTTGCATGAGTGGCGCTTTGATCATCCTATTACGGCTGCCAATGCCCAATTCCAATACGACAAGATTGCTGTTGGCATATTGCCGGATGAAAGTCTGCAACTCCTCTGACTTGTCATCGATCTCTCCAGTCCTTGCAAACGTACCTTCTATCTCAAAGACCTTGTCAGCATCGAAACCGGAGAGTTCGAGATGAGTGTCGGCATTAGAAGTGATGATAAAATAAGGTTTGCCGTTAACGATGCGGCGCAGATCCGTCATCACTTCCGAAGGTTCGTAATTATCAATCCAGACTTGCCTTAGTCGCTTAAAGAATGTTTCTCTGTCGCTCTCTGACGGATAGGAATAAAAACATCCTTCAAGGACATTGCGGATGCCGAACCTTTGCTGGAAGTCGGCAAACAGTTGCCGGAACCGCTCGTCATTAGCGAAGATGTCATAGCCTTCAGCGATAGACAAGCCATTGCTGGCCCCTATGAGGAGGGCGTCAGCCTGGCTGATCCAGTCCTTGGCTTCTGTGATTTTGTTTTCCATACGTAGTTTACTTTCCGAGATCCTGTCTTATTTCTTTCAACACTTTGGCGATATCGCCCACGATGACCTGGCCCTTGTCCTCTATCTGTTCCGGCAGGAAGTCATACTTATTGTTCACCGACAGATACTTAGCGTGCGGGAAAGCGAGGGTGAGGTTCCAGAACGGTTCCTGGATAAACATCGGTGTGATTCTTCCCACGCCAAGCTCCAGGAAGAGGATCTTCTTGTCGGCATGCAGCTCGATCCAGTCGGAGACTTTCTGATACTGCTCCTGATACTTCTTCCCTTCCAGGAAGTTGCCGTAGCCACGTACCCAGGGGAAAGCCTCGGCACCACAGTGGGGGCAACGGGGGATCAGCTCGTCGGGCACAGCCGTCTTGTCCTCGCCCAACGACTCAATCATTTTCTTGACGGGTTTCACGGCATCCCATACCTCATCAGTACACTGACGGGAACACTGGAAGAAACGATGGTCGCCTTGTATCTCGGCCACCTTATCCTCGGGATAGAGCTTCATGAACTGTGTGTCCTGATTCGTTGTTAAGACGAAAAAGTCCTTGCCTTTGAGAATGGTGTCGAGATCCTTGTAAGGCTCACGTACGGGAGCTGTCTGAGTGGTATAGAGAAATGTAGCTAAGAACGCCCATTTCTCATTGGGTGTGTCCCAGTGGCGGAAGCTGCCCTCAAAAGCATTCTTGACACCATACTTCTTGGCAAAGCGCCCGAAAGCCTGATAGAAGGAGGGCGTATCACTGTAGTAGAAGTCACCGCCACCGGCTGCTGACAGTCCGGAAGCTCCGCCGACAAGGATGGCGTCTGCCTCACTGATGGCCTTTGCAGCTTGACGGATCTGTTCCTCCCACGCCGGCTTGGCCTTATGACTCATCTGATAAGGTGTACCGCCCTGCTGATAGAGTTGATAATACATAGAGTAGTTCTGCTGGGTCTGTGTGACCCAATTCTCATAGAATGTCATTGTCTTTTTCCTTTCGTTATGCGTTACCTCAACGGAAATTGGTTCCCCGTCTGATTTCGGGTGCAAAGGTATGGTGATTCAGTCAACTCATCGCTACCAAAAAAATCAGCAGAAATACCAAAATGAAAAGCAAGAGCTTGCATGTCTCATTTTGTTTCGTTATCTTTGTACTCAAATAAAGGTCAGGCCTATGATGAAAGTAAACAGTACGAAGGAACTTGGTACCTTCTCGGATGTGAAAGCCAGTCAACTGGCACTGATGCACTACACGAAGACAGCGTGTGGTGTAGACTTCCTCCTCAATACCGCGGACAGTACGGAGAAGGCACCGTGGTTTCATATAAAGAAGCGGTATATGACCGACTTCTTCGAGTTCTACTTCTTTAGAAAGGCGGAGGGATACATGCTTCTGAATGGTGAGCGGATTGATCTCCATGATGGCATGCTGCTCATCATCTCACCTTATCAGCAGCAAGAGTGGCATACGGGGAAGGGTACGCCGGAATATACTTTTTTAATCTTTCAGGAAGAGTTTATTGCCAACTTTCTCCGCGACCAGTACTTCATGTACCGGTTGCTCTATTGCTACCAAAATGACAAGCCAACGTATTTCGATATGACAGAGGAAGAGGCTCAGCCATTTCTCAACTTATTGAAAGATATGAAAGTGGAACTGCGGAATCCTGTTGCTGACAGCTATCAGATGATCCTGGCTTTCCTTTATGAGTTTCTCTTGAAGTTGAACCGTCTCTATGCCCGCCGCTTCAACCTCCCATTCGCTCCGCCGCAGAACAACTATGCCTATCAGTACAAGCAACTCTTGGAGCGGCATATCACCGAGTCGAACCGCGTCAATGACTATGCCGATATGATGCATCTGAGTCGTGTGACACTCAATCAGTGTGTTCAAAGGCAGTTTGGCGTCAGTGCCAGTCATCTGCTTAAACAGCGGTTGCTTCAGGAGGTGAAGCAACGCCTGCTGTTTACAGATGATTCCATCAAGGAAATAGCCTTCCAGCTTCATTACTCGGAGCCTAATCATCTCGCCCGATTCTTCAAGGAACAGACCGGAAAGACGTTGACGGAGTTTCTCAAAGAGATGAAGCCACAGGGATAGAAAAAGGGATGATCATGGAATATCCGGTGCGGCCCTTGTGGCCGTCCGCCGTTTTTCGCCGGATGAGGGCGCAAATGCCATGTGGGCGGAACATAATAAATTATGTCCCTACATAACGGACCATGATTAATCATGTCCCTACGTGGGGGAGTATTGATGGAACTAATTCCTCATAGAATATCCGGTGCGTCATTTATCTTGATGAACGTGACAATTGCACTCCTGACATGAGAGGTTCAGTAAGTGATGGTTTCGGTGAAGAGTCATGCCTTCTGGATTTTCCCACACGTGACAGGAAAATAGTCCTCCATGTACGCAGGCGTCGTTAGACAATGCCAGACGGTACAACCAAGTCTGTGGATCTCGACAGGAAGATACAGCTGAAGCATTCCGGCACGCGATACTCTAAAGACCTCGCGTTTTTTTTAGAGAAAGCGGATGGACAATGAGATGGTAACCGCCCGTCAGATAGGCTATACATACATGATTAACAGTACCACGTTCGCGAAGAGATACAAGGACACCCTGAGTGACTTCGAGACGTGGAAACAGAAGCATGCCTCCGAATGGATTCTGCTTCCGCAAAACATTGGCACGGAGCATGGCATAGACGAGACCTCCCTCCAAGGCGAGTTGTACACCATTGTCCACAACAAGTAAGCCCATGGTCGCAAGGGAGCAATCATTGCGGTTGTCAAGGGAACAAACCCTGCAGATGTGCTGAGAGTGCTCATGCAACTTCCTGAGGACAAGCGGGAAATGGTTGAGGGCATCACGATGGATCTTTCTGATTGTATGCGTGCCATCGCAAGAGAAGCATTCCCTAAAGCCACAGTTGTCCGTGACTGCTTCCATGTCGTCAAACGAGGCGGCGAAGGATGCGAGGAGATACGTCTGCACCTGAAACGAGAGGCAGTAAAGAAACTGAACAGGCAGAAGGCTGAGTGGCGCAAATATCTCGAAGGAGTGGCTGCGCAGAGAAAGTCCTATCGAAAAAGAATGAAAGAGAAACACGGAAAGAAGTGGAAGAAAAGCAGGCGTGGCAGGAAGCTCAAGAGACTGAACACCCGCTTTGAGACTCCAAGGCTTGCAAACGCAGAGACACTCGTAGAGGCATTGACGAGGTGTCGTAAGCAACTGTCCATGAGCCGTGAGAAATGGAGTGTAACACAAGAAAAGCGAGCCAGGATACTCTTTGAGCTATACTCAAAGCTGGAACAGGCATACAACCTGACGGGTTCCCTCTGAGCCATATTCCGCAACAAGAAACTCACTAATGAAAACGCAAAGGAGAGGTTTGAAGAATGGTATGAGAAAGTTGCTCGATGCACCCTACGTGAAATCAAGTCCGTACGCGATACTATCAAGTTTTATGAGGATGAGATATTGAACTACTTTGATGGGCGAAAGACAAACGCATCAGCTGAGTCACTCAACTCAAAGATCAAATGCTTCCGGTCGCAGATGAAAGGAGTTAGAGACATCCCTTTCTTCATGTATCGTTTAGCAACTGTTTTGGGTTAGCGACTATACGCACTCCACAGGGTTTGTCGGTTGCGCCGTCAACGCCCTGCTCCCCTCCGAGTGGGCGCAGTGTGCCGACGAGAGCCTGGAGAAACTCTTCGTCTATAAATATCTTACGAAGCACTTGCAGGTGTTCCACTATAAGTCTAATATCAGTAAGCCGTCCCGCCGCCTGAGCTTCACGTCGGCGAGCCGCATCGGTCCCGTCATCATCTGCGTTGACACCTCAGCCAGTATGAAGGGATTGCCCGAGCGTGTAGAGAAGCTGTTGGTGGAACAGCTCACGGCCATGGTGCAGGAAGAGCTGCGCGACTGCTTCTTCATCGACTTCTCCGTGTCAGTGCGTCCCGTTGACCTGAAAGCTCAACGCTACAACCGCCTGCTCAAGGCCTTGGGTGCTACGGAAAGGGATGTCCCGCGCAAGGAGCCCGTCATCCCCTTTATCAATGGCGGCACCAGTGCCAAGAACATGATGGACATGATGTTCACCCTGCTTGACGGCCGTCACTATGCCAACGCCGACGTGCTGTGGATTACCGACTTTGACATCCCCATGGAGACAGCTCTTGCTAAGAAAATGGCCTCCTACCAACGCACCGGCTCCCGTTTCTATGGCCTTCGGATTACGGATGGCGATGTAAGCTCGACAGACAATCCATGGGAGCAATATTTCAACAAGGTATATATGCTGAAATATAGAAGAGTAAGGAGGTACTAAGTGATCTAATTCTTAAAATAGTATCCAAAAATTACTATTGCTTCTATCTTTGTGTATATTAGCTTGTGCCAATAATGGCACGCAACTATAATTAATACACAAATGGTAAAAGTAAATTTCTTCCTCCGAAAGCGGGGAATGACCGAGTCTGTCAAGAAAGGTAGAGTAGCTTATCCTGTATATTCCATCCTGATGCGGGTAAGTTTCTACGGCAAGCGGATGGAACTTTCAACCGGACTTCACGCCTGTGAGATTCAGTGGAACAGAGAGTCACAACGCGTGAAGCTCGACGTGGACGGGATGATGCCTAAGAGTTATGTCAACGCCGGATTGGATCAGTTGGCTATTGTCGTGCAGCAGGCAAACTCAACATCACAGCGTAAGGGGCAAATGCTGACTGACAAGAAAGTCGCCAATGCTGTGGCGACGTTGAGAGCCCGACTGGCCCGTACCGTGAGACACAATGAAGGGCGGAGGAGTGCCAATGCTACCAAGCTTGCTGATGAATGCGCCAAGACAAAGCGCCGCAAGTACTTCGAGAGTGCTTACCATGATTTCATGCACAGAGAGGGTGATTCTAAAGGATGGTCCAAGAGCAGCCGTGAGAAGTACACCTCCATGTGGAACCATGTCAGAAAGATGGAGCGGATGAAGGGTAATGGATTCCGTCTATCCTTTGACTTCTTTCGCGAGAAGGGGCTGGCAGAGTATTTCCACTTTCTTGGAGAGTCGGAAGGGCTGAAGAACTCGACTGTGAAGAAACAGCTGGAGTTCCTGCGCCGTTTCCTCCGCTGGGCTTTCAAACACAAGTACCACACCATCGACGACTTCAAGTACTTCTCCCCGTGCATCCGTATCGCGCAGAACGAGCCGATTTGCCTTACCGAGAAGGAACTGCACCAGCTCCAGCACTTCCGCGTGCCGGTTGAGAAACCTTCGCTCTTCCGTGTCAAGGACATCTTCCTCTTTGCCTGCTACACGGGACTTCGCTATTCAGACATCCAGAACCTGAGATACGCCAATGTAACCGACGGTCACATTGCCGTCACACCACGCAAGACAGGCGAATGCATCAGGATTCCGCTCAACAACGGCAGCAGGGCCATACTAAAGAAGTACATGCGCCCCGACAGCAAAGGTGCAGACACCATCTTTCCCTGTCCGGTCTTACAGAAGTTGAACAGCCATCTGAAGACTCTCTGCCGACTTGCCGGAATAACATCGGAGATTACCCTCGTGAGCTACCATGGTGAGAACCGCATCCAGGAGACCGTCAGCAAGTGTGACAAGATGAGTACCCATGCCGGCCGTAGAACTTTCATCTCGCTGGCCATAGCCAACGGGGTTCCACCGCAGGTGGTCTTGAAGATGACGGGGAAAAAGACCATCAAAAGCCTACAGGTCTACATCCACATAGACGATGAACCACAGGAAAAAGCAATGAATTTGTTGAATAAAATCTTTTCGGATGGCGACACCGACCAGCCAGACAAAAAAGGCTGATTTACGTCACAGAAGTGTTAAAATCATCCCGTTTTGGGTGACACTTGTGAGTTTCCGATTGCCACCCTTTTTTAGGGCAGGTTCAAGTACCTTTTCTCCGTGATTACCAAGAACTTGTAACTTGCTGATTAGGTGGCAATTAACATAAAAGAACATTTGTTCTTAAAAGTTAAGAGGCTTGCAACTTACTGATTATCAGTTAGTTGTAAGCCTCTTTTTCAGCGGAGAGAGAGGTGCCCGAACCTAATCGGTATAACTCTCTGATATTCAGTTGACTGCAAATTACCACATTTCTTCGTGTAGCCAGCATCCAGCTTAACTGCGAGTACTTCGTGATTATGCAATGATTACCATCATACTCTGATTTCGGGTTCAAAGATACACATTTTCTGAACCTTATCCAAATGTTTTAGCTTTTATTAGGAAAAAGACGCTATTGTGGCTACACCATTTGGTGCACGGTGCAAGCGTATATTTATATATGTCTTGCACCGTGCACCAAATGGTGTGTCAGCCAAACGTTATGGCAAATGTCTAATGCACTAAATATGCTTTTCTATACATTACGTTAGGACTGCATCCAAGATCTCGTAAACCCCTCCTTGATTTTTTGTCGATGCCATGAGGGACAGGTATCTGCACAAAAACGCGAAGACCTTTCGGTCACGGATGTTGCCTGTCGCTTGGATTTCAACACTACCAATTACTCCACTTGATGTGTGAAGCGCGTACTTGGCATGACGTCAAGACAGTATAAGGCAAAGTTCAACGTAAAGAAATAAAAGAGATCCATAAACATCGCTATTTCTGTTTTTCCACCTTATTCGACAAAACTTCAGAAAAAGCGGCTCTTATTCGACAAAATTTCTGTCATAAGGCTTTTCTTACTGTCCTTATTGACTGAAACTCATGCTTAATGATATTTCTTATTCGACAAAACTTCAGAAAATGCGGCTCTTATTCGACAAAATTTCTGTCATGAGGGTATTCTTACTGTCCTTATTGACTGAAACACATGATTGATGGTATTTCTTATTCGACAAAACTTCAGAAAAAGCGGCTCTTATTCGACAAAATTTCAAAATTCTTTTTGTTATCCGACGAAATTGCCTAACTTTGCAGAAAAACGAAAGTCCATGACCAATAAAATAATAACAAACAATATCACTGAGATAGTTATGGGTACTCGGGATAAAGGCAAGTCAGCAGAAATGAATTCCATGATGAAGGCTGGATTGCTGAGAAAGATTGCACCCAAGGTTTACACCACCAATATGGAGGACACACCGGAGGAAATCATAAGGCATAACATCTTTTTCATTCTCGGTCAGCTCTATCCTCAGGCGGTTATCAGCCACAGGTCAGCTTTTGAGTTGAAGCCGACGTCCGAAGGGGATATCTATCTGACTTACAATTACACGAAGAATGTTACTTTGCCCGGTATAAAGGTGCATCTGATGGAAGGACCGAAAGGAACGGAATCCGACATGCCCTTCATCGAGAATCTCTATATATCAAGTGCGGAACGCAGAACACTGGAAAACCTTCAGAAAGGACGAACGAGGGGAGGTTCTTCCAAATGCCTTCCACGTACCAGTATTGAGGACTACCTGGAGCGTATTCTGCAAGTGAACGGTGAGAAGGGCTTGAACTCTTTTCGTGACAAGGCACGTGAGATTGCCGGGAGTTTGGGCATGGAGGCCGAGTTCGAAACACTCAATACCATCATAAGTGCTTTGTTGAGCACGAAGCCGTCCAAGGTTCTCACCTCACCGGCAGCACTGGCAAGAGCCCAAGGAGAGCCATACGATGCCAACAGAATAAAGCTCTTTGGCATTCTGTTCGATGCCCTGCACAACGAGCCATTTCCTTTGATTGATGAGCCTAACGTGGAAACCTCTGCCTTCCGTAATTTTGCTTTCTTTGAAAGCTATTTCTCCAACTATATTGAAGGTACGGAGTTTGAGATTGAGGATGCCCGCCAGATTGTTGAGACGGGACAGCCTATGCCAGCCCGTAACGCCGACTCCCATGATGTGCTGGGCACCTTTCAGATTGTTGCGAGCCGCAGGGAGATGCGCCGTACTCCCTCATCGGCCGATGATCTGATAGATATTCTGCAAGACCGGCACCGCGTGATGATGGCAGCGCGGCCGGACAGAAATCCGGGAATGTTCAAGATGCAGAACAATCATGCAGGAGACACTCATTTTGTAGACTGCACATTGGTCAGAGGTACGCTGCGCAAGGGATTTGAGTATTATCAGGCATTGGAGCACCCTTTTGCCAAAGCTATGTTCATGCTTTTCATGATAAGTGAGGTGCATCCATTCACAGACGGCAACGGTCGTATCTCTCGAATCATGATGAACGCTGAACTTGTAGCGGCTGACCAGTCAAAGATCATTATCCCCACTGTATTCCGGGAAGACTATCTCAATGCCTTGAGGCGTCTAACCCGCAGAAATGACCCCAGCGTGTTGCTGCATGCCATGACGCGCGTGAGAAATTTCAGTGCCAACATCACGGGCGACAATTTTGAAGAAACGCGTCATTATCTTGAAAGATGCAATGCATTCAAGGAGGGAGACGGATATATTCTGAGGTTTTAATCGGCCTGTCCTGTATCCAGCATACATCGTCTTTGGTGAACTTCTAAAGTTCTTTCTTAAGTCCGTAATGCCCGTAAGGAATAACCTATAGTGTTGTCATCCTCCAAATGCAGGTGCAACACTAAAGGCATTCGCAAATTTATTAGATTACAGAAATCATTCTTATCCCCCTCAGGGGCGTCAGACTGCCATTATCATAGTCCTAGTTTTTTGAGCCTGCCACCATACTTGTCCATGTCATCAAGCACCTTCTTGTTGGTCATCTGGGCATAGATCTGGGTGTATCTCGTGCTGCTGTGTCCAAGCATCACGGCAATCGTCTCCTCGGGGACGCCATTCATCAGCGCCAGCGTCGCGAAAGTATAACGGGCTACTCTGAATGTGAGATTCTTGTTGATTCCGCACACGCCGGCAATTTCTTTCAGATATTCATTTGTCTTTGTGGATGACTTCAACGGGAAAAGGCTGTCATCATCCTGCCTGCTGCGCATCCTTCTGTATTTTCGGATGAGCTTCAGCGGCTTGTCCAGAAGCGGGACGAATACGGGCTGTCCGTTTTTCTTTCTGTGGGTGTTTATCCATTTCTTGCCACAGCTTTCAACTACGTCATCGTCCTTCAGGCGGCTGATCTCACAATAATACATGCCCGTATAGCATGCGAACACAAATACATCGCGCACCCGTTCAAGCCGCTTGGTGCCGAGCTTCTTAACTATGACGGCGTGCAGCTCACGGTCCGTAAGGTAAGTGCGCTTCACCGGGTCCAAGTGATGGACAATACCAATATACGGATCACTGACTATCACGCCGAGCCTGATTCCGAACAAGATTATGCTCCTAAAAGTCTTGAGGGACTTGCAGGCTGTGTTGTTGTTCTGCCCCTTGAAGTTCTTCAGATATTGGAAGTAGTCCTCGATGGTTACGGGTGACAGCCTGTACAGCCCAATGTCTTCCTTTCCGTATCTTGACCGGAGCATATCCAGGAAGCGTCTTTCTGCAAGCATGTACTTATACTTTGTGGTCTTGCCTGCCTTACCATTCTGGCCATTGAACTTGAAGCTGTTGAACCTTTCAAGAAGTTTCTTGACGGTCGTTATGTCACCGTCACAACGCTTGTACTGGGCCTTTATATCCCCAATTGTAATCTGGTGATGCTGCCCGATCTGGTAATATACCGAGTACAGAGAATGCGCTATTCTGTCCAGCACCTCGTTGGATCTCGCAGCCTGTTCGTCATCACCGCGCACTCTGCCTGTAAGTCCGTTCCAATGCCCTGGCATTACCTTTACACCCGTGCTGCCGATGCTCAGGCGTTTGCCGTCAAGGTTGATTCGGGAAATGACAGGTTCCATGCCATCCCGGTTTGAATAGTTGCTTCTGACGTAGAAGCTTACTGAGAATTTATGTACCATGTCTTTAATTTTTATGACCATCCCATGAGACTTGTCTGCCGCATAAAGGACGGTCGGTTAAACTTCCGGTACAATATAATGTTTGTGCGGAAACGATGGCTACTGAACTCAAAGAAAATTCAGGTCATAGATTAAACAAATTAAATTAATATTATTTTACCATGGAAGCAGGCATCCCGTGATTTTCCGGCTACAAATAATAATAGTTTACAAAAAATGTAGCCGAATTGTAGCCGCTATAACATTCATTAAGAATTAAGGGCTAATTTTCTGTTGAATAAACTTAAATCGTCAGAAAAGCAAAAATCCTGTAACTTGTTGAAAGTCATAGGATTTATATCGTTTTATTATTCTGTCTTAATTCTGCACTTTTAAGACAATTTAACAAAGCGGAGAGAGAGGGATTCGAACCCCCGGTACCTCTCGGTACGACGGTTTTCAAGA
>OKRY01000457.1_pt1 | contig 32101 bp, 29 predicted proteins | sample 1601121 | NCBI WGS metagenome assembly OKRY01 (sample SAMEA3541546, study PRJEB24748) | human gut metagenome | biome: human gut; feature: human-associated habitat; material: faeces | place: China | collected 2012
TTCGTCACTAGAACTCCAATATAATACTTTATCACTTGCATCACTTGGATTATATGTTACTCCTACCCATCCAGTTTCACCTACATTTAATGATATTTTATTTGTATTCATCGTTATTGCTCTTAACGCTTTATCTATTTTAATCACATTAACTTTACAATTTGTAGTCTTGTTGCCATCTCTTGATTTTGCTGTTATAATAGCGGTTCCTTCTCCTACTGCAGTTACATTTCCCTCATTCACTGTTGCTACCTTATTATTGCTTGACTCCCAATACAAAACTTTATCGGTTACATTACCCGGATTATATACCACACTTATATATCCTGTTTTTGCACTAGCTTCTGTTCCAACCTGTAAATTCATCTCTGTTGTATTCAAATATATAGAATTTAATTTTACATCTGTTGGTTTTTTTGTCGATTCTGGCATATTATTATACACTGGAATAATAAATGTTATATTTTCATCTAAGTTATCTGCATATAACTTATAATTTGAATATGATTGATTAGTTGGATCTTGGATGTTGGTCATATATTGATGCCAAAACAAATCTTTTTCTTGTACAGATTGTGTTTCACCATCTTTTAAAATTTTTGTTCCAACAACATCCCATTTATTAAAATACGCTGTATTTTGTCCAGCTTCTATGTATTTTTTTCCAATCAATTTAGCACCATTTACTATTGCCTTATATTGACTATCCCATTGATTTTCTTTTGCAAACTTTAACCCATTTTCAATTGGATTTCCAGTATCTGATGCTCCATAATTATAAAAATTATAATATCCCTCATATCCAACATAATTTCCTTTTACAGAATCACTTCCTTGAACGCCAACTTCCTGTATAATTTTGCTCTTTATATAAAAAGCACTGATATTACTTTGTTTAGCTGCTTCTATTATAATTTGTGAATATGACATTGTTATATCATTATCTTCGTTATCTTTACATGTAATTGTAGAATCCAAAAAAGTTCCTTTAACTGATTTTTGAATAACTTCTAGTGTTTGAGTATCTGAATTATATGAACTTTCTACAAATTGAAAAATATTTTTTTCATTCAAAAAATTTCTCGGATCTAAATAATATGCAACAATTTCATCCGAAGCACATGCATAACCATTTTCTTCAAAATTGCAATTATTTTTCCAAGATAAATCTGAAGTAGCTATTACTCTATTTCTATGAATTGATTCATCTCTTTCTTTTTCTATTAGAGTATCCCATGAAATTCCTGTATAATAAGCTTGAAAATTCCAATTTGGATGTTCTTTAGCTATTTCATTCAATTTTACTTGATAATCTGTTGGAAAAGCATTTATTCCAGACCTTATATATTGTACATATTGCACTGCATCAACTATATATTGAATAGATAGTGCTGTACTAATTACTATTATAAGTACAATAATTATTTCTATTTTTCTTTTCATTTTTATTCACTCCTTGTCGAATAATGTCTATTTTATTATAACATTTTCCTTTTTTAATAGTCAATATTTGTGAACAAAATGAAATATAAATGAAATAAAAAAAGCTTTAAGTTTAATTCTATAACTTAAAACCTTTTTTACCTTCTATTTCACCGTTATTTCACAGCTAGCTGTTTTTCCTCCATCTCTTGACACCGCTGTTATCGTTGCTGTTCCTTTTCCTACTGCTTTTACACGTCCTTTTTCTACAGTAACTACACTTGTATTGCTTGATATCCAATATAAAGTTTTATCTTTTACATCACTTGGATTATACACTGCATATATTGTTTTTTCCTCCCCTTTCTCAATTGTTTCTTTTGTTGTTTTCAAGCTTATGCTTTCAATTTCTTGACTTTTATTAATTACTACTACTTGACAACTTACTTTTTTTTCTCCATCTCTTGATGTTGCTGTCAATGTTGCCACTCCATCTCCTATCGCTTTCACAAAACCTTCTCTTATCGTTGCTACTTTTTCATCACTAGATGTCCAGTATAACGTCTTATCTGTTACATTACTTGGATTATATGTTACATATATTGTCTTTTGTTCTCCTTTTTTTAAGATTTCTGTACTACTACTCAATTTTATATTTTGTAATTTTACCGTTCCATCTGATACTGTTATTTTACAAGTTGCTGTTTTATTTCCATCTCTTGACGTCGCTGTTATTGTTGTTGTTCCCTCTCCCACTGCTTTTACATAACCTTCTCTTACCGTTACTACTTTTTCATTATTCGATGTCCAATATAATACTTTATCTTCCACATCACTTGGATTGTATTCTACATATATTGTTTTTCCTTCTCCTGGTTTCATCTCTAGAGTTGTCGTTTTTAAAACTATGTTTTCTAAATGCTTCTTTCCTCCTGTTACTATTACTTTACAACTTGCTGTTTTTCCTCCATCTTCTGATGTTGCTGTTAATATTGCCGTTCCTTCTCCTACTGCTTTTACATTTCCTTCTCTTACTATTGCAACATCTTCATTGCTTGACTTCCATGTCAACACTTTATTACTTGCATTACTTGGATTATATGTTACTCCTATCCATCCATTTTCTCCTTTATTTAAGTTTAATTCTTCTGTTTTCATTTTTATTTCATCAATATGAACAAAATTAGGGTTTTCAACTGTTACTGTACAACTTGCTGTTTTTCCTCCCGCTCTTGCTGTTGCTGTTAATATTGCTTTTCCTTCTCCTATCGCTGTAATTACACCTTCATTTACTTTAGCAACACTTTCGTCACTAGAACTCCAATATAATACTTTATCACTTGCATCACTTGGATTATATATAGCTCCTATATAGCCTGTTTTTCCTATTTCGACAGTTACATTTTCTTCTTTTAATTTTATTCCTGTTAATGGAACCTCTGGTTTAGAAACGATAACTTTACATTTAGCTATTTTTTGCCTATTTCCACTAATTGCCGTAATTATTGCTTCTCCTTCCCTTTTAGCATAGATTGTCCCTTCATTTACTGTTGCAATAGAAGAATCTGATGTATACCAATATACAGTTTTATTTGATACATTACTTGGAGTATATGTTAATGGCATAAAATAGCTTGAGTTTGAATTCATTTGTATATTAATTTCACTTTGTTGCATTGATATTGATTGTAATTGTTTTTTATTTTCTGACTTTTTATTTAATTGATATGCTTCTACTATTCCCTTAACATCAGCCTGAGCCAATCTTTTTATTTTTTCATCTGAATTTATATAATTTCTATCTGAATCATTATCTATAAAGCAATGTTCTACTAATAATGATCTCATTTTTACTCTTTGTGCATATCTTATAATTCCATAATAATCTTGAACAACTCCACTATCATACCATTCGTCAGCTTTTCCGCTTCTTGTTTGAACTCCATTATTCTGAATTCCTAATAAACTTATATTTCTTAAAATAATGCTTGCTGCTTCTGAAGCTTTTTGATTATACTCTACTTGAGTTTTATCTTGTGTTACCCAAATAGCTGCACCTCTGCTAGCTCCTCCGCCACCTGAATTTATATGTAAGCTAACCAATAAATCAGCATTATAATTTTTAGCAATTTCAACTCTATTATAGATTGTTGGACAATTATTATATCTAGTTAAATATACTTTTACTCCTTCATATTGTTCTAATTCTTCTTTAGCATATTGTGCTAATTTCATAGTTACATTTGCTTCTGTAACTCCTCCTGCAATAGCTCCTGGATCATTTGAACCTGGTGCATCTTCTTTGTTAGGTCCATGTCCTGGATCTAATACAATAACAAAGTTTCCTTGACTATCTGCTGCTTGTACTTCTTGTGGAAACATACATATACATATTAATGACAAAATAAATGCCATTCCAAAAAGAAATAATTTATTATTTATTTTCATTTTTTTCCCCTTTCTTTTTTATAATAAATATAATAAAAATTATTATTAATCCAAGGCTTATAATTCCCATACCATATATTATTATTTCATTTCGATTTTTGTTAATTTCTTCATTTTGAGTTGTTCTTGGTTCTACATTTGTTTCTTCTCCCACAGCTTCTGGATTTTCTACTTGCCCTTCTGCTTTCTTAGCAGTTAAATAATATGTTTTTACTGTTTGTCCATCTTCTGCAGTTACTTTTATTTGAATATTTTGTGTAACTTCTTTTAAATTTTCATTTCCTATAATTTCTACTTTTGCATTTTGATTTTCAGGAATTGCTTCGATATCTAAGCTTTCTAAGTTTTGTGGATATTCAAATGCATAATTTATAGTATCTGGAGAAAAATTTGGTGCTAATTCATATTCTCCTATTTTCAAACTTTTTAAATTAGCATTTGACTTTTCTTTATCCCCCCTTGTTATATAAACATAATAATTTTGTTTATCTTTTCCATTTTCAGCTGTTACATTTATTTCAAAAACATTTCTGCCTTCTTTTAAATTTTTATCACCTGATATTTTTACTTTAGCATTAGAATCATCTGGAATTGCTTCAATTTTTGCTGTTGTGACATTACTATCAACATTAACTACATATTCTGTTGTAAACATTTCAAATGCTGGATCAATATCAACCCCATTTATTTTTATTTCTTTTAACATTGGATCATTATTTTTTTCATCTGCAGCATTTGCAATATTAATCTGACAAAAATTTAAAAATACTATCATCGCCATAATAAAAACACTTTTTAATATAATATTTCTTTTCATAAAAATCTCCTCTTAATTATATTTTTATTTTCTTTTCTTGCCTAAAATTTTTTCCATGTATCTCCATCTTTTAGAATTATACACTTCTTCTAATTCTTTTTTTAAGGCCTCATTTTTTTCTATTATTTGCTTTTTCTCAAGCTCAAGTTCTTCTTTTTCTTGTTCTAATTCATGGTTTTCCTGATTTTTTCTTTCTATTACATCATTTTTATTTTTTAATTCAATTTCATTTTTAGCTTTTATTTCCAGCTCTTCATTTATATATGATAAAATTTTACTTAAAATATTATCTTTATTAAAATTAATATTATCATTTTCAAAGTCAATTGTATATACTGTATTATTTATATCTAATTTTTCTTTTATATAATCACATAGTTTTCATTTACTAATTTATTTATATCATTTAGATCTTTTAATTCTTTTACAACTTCTTCTATTTTTTTATCTTCTAGGTTGTAACCGCTAAAATTCTCTGCAATTGCTTGTTCTATATTTGTGATGCTTACAATTCCTTTCATGTTCTCATATCCTAATATAATTGCTATTTTTTTCATTGCCAATGCTTCTAATATCACTCTATCAAGACCTAATATCACATCACTATTTTTTATAACTTCTTTAATATCGGTTATTTTTCCTAAAAATTTTACATTTAAATTTTTGTTTTGGCAATATTCTTTTATTTTTTCTTTGTCACTTCCATCTCCTGCAATTTGTAATTCGATATTATTTGTCTTTGAATATTCAAGTGCAAAATCAATTCCATTTTTTATTGAGTTTATTTTTTCCTTTTCTAATCTACTTATAATTAAAAATTTCTTTTTTAAATTATTATATGTATCATTACTCTTATATTCTTCGAAATCTATTCCATTGTTACGTATAACATATTTTGATTTATCTATGTTAAATAACTCTGAATTCAAGTCAGCAGCTGATTTTGTAATTGAAACTATTTTATTAGCATTTTCAAAATAGAATTTTAATAATATTTTATATAGCGAAAAATTGTCCATGTACCAATTATATAAATCATTGTATATCATTTGAGCAATTGGTAAATGAATATATGCAATATATGGAATATCATTTTCTATACATGCTGGCATTGCTGACAAAATACATGTAAATTGATGTATATGAACTTCTTCTATTTTATTTTCCTTTAAAATTTTAGAAAAATCTTTTGCCCTTTCTACATCAAAAAAATTATTTAGAGGAAATTCAAATTCAATAAATCTTCCACCTAATTCTTCTACTTTTGAACTATAAATTTCTTTTTTAGCTATTACAAAAACTTCATTACCTTTATTTTCTAAAGCTTTTAATTGATTTAATGTAAATGTTTCTATTCCTCCAATTCCCATTTGTTCTAAACAAATTGCAATTCTTTTTTTCACCAAGCTCCCCCCTTTTTAACAAAATCTTTTTTTGGTCATCACTTTTCCTGGTATATATAGAAATACAATTAAAAATTTATTTGTTATTCCTTTTATGCTTTTTAAAATATGCTTTTGATTAGTTAATGTTGCAAATAATATATAATGTTTTATTGCATACATTCTTTTCTTCCAAAGTACACCTTTCATGTTTCTTCCTAATATTTCTTGAAAGAATTTAAAATACCCTTTTGGATTTTCTTTAAATTGCTTTTCTAAATTTTTTGTATATCCACTTTCTTGATATTCACATATCATTATTGGTAAATTAAAACATAGTAATTCAGCTTTTTCATCCATTTCATAATACATTCTTGCTTCTGTTACAAATTTTTCTCCATCTTCTAATTTGTGTTTATATTGTTTTCTTATATTAGATATAAATAAAATTGCTCTTTCTCCTTGATCATTTTCTTTAAAATGTAAGCCAAACAATGTTGTTCTTTTTTTGGTAAATACTTTACCTAAGCTTTCTCCATTTGTTGTGAATTTTAAAAAACAATATCCATATAGTCCTTTTTCATCTTGTGTTTTTTCTATTCTTTCTTTCATAAATTTAAAAGCATTATCTGCAAAATAATCGTCTGAATCACAATCTATCATATATTGACCTGTTACATGTTCTACTAAATTATTTATTGCTGTCATTTTTCCTTGATTATTTTGTTTATAATATTTTATTTCTAAATTTGATGCTTCTTTAAATTCTTTTACTATATTTTCTGTTTCATCTGTTGAACCATCGTCCATTATTAACCATTCTATTTCTATACCAAATTTCAAATTTTTTACTAAACTATAATATAATCTATTTAATAATTTTCCTCTATTATATGTTGGTGTAAGCACCGAAATCCTCATTTTTATTCTCCTATAAAATCTATTATATCTTTTAATCTATTTAAATTATTATAATTGCTTGAAAATTCTTTATTACGGTATGGTTTTTGTATTATTTCTTTTAATCCTTTATATATACCTTCCTCTGTATTTTCCAATATTTTAGAATTTTCATATTTTTCTATTGCTTCTCTTGCTGCTGTATCAGTAATAATAATTGGCTTATTTAATATTTTTGCTTCTTCTAAAACCATGCCATATCCTTCAAACTCAGATAGTAAGCAAAAATAATCCGCCTTTTTTATGTATGGATATGGATTTTCTTTTTTCCCCAACAAGAAAAATGTATCTTTTACACCATACTTTTTTATTAGACTTACTAGTCTTTCTTTATCTGGCCCATCTCCGATTATATAAAAATTATGTGTCTTTCCATTTTCTTTTATTAATTTACTATGTACCTTTATAAGTCTATCTATAGCTTTTTGAGGAACTAATCTTGCTACTGTTACAAAATTTAACGAATTTTCTTTTATTTCTTCTGCTTTACCTAAATTAGATTTTTCTAATATTTTTTTTGCATCTATATAGTTATAAATTACTCTTTTATCTTTGCTTTTAATCTTTCTTGTATTATACATTTTATTAAAACTTTTTAAATTATCTTCACTTACAAATGCTAATTTATCATATTTCAAATATGTTTTTTTATCTATACATTTCTTTACCTTTGCTTTTACTCCTCGCCCAAAAACTTTGGATATATCATTATGAATCCATACTATCTTATCTGTTTTTTTATTTTTTACACTAAAAAGCCTTGTTATTGGTCCTTCCAAAAATGCAATTTCCACATCATAATTATCTTTTATATATTTTTTATAAATTTTTTTCTTTAATAATAATACTTCTAGTGGAACTACAAACTTTCTTTTTAGTGGTGATAATTCTAAATAAGCTTCATCATATAAGCTTTTTAATTTTATTTTATTATTTAATTGTTTTTCCAGCTCTCCTTTAGCATATATGGTAAAAATAGTAATTTCATATTTATCACATAATGCATTTGCTAAATCTACTAATACTCTTTCTGCTCCACCTAAAGTTAAGCTTGTTATTCCAAATAAAATTTTTTTCATTATTTTCCTCTTTATATTATAATATTCTTTTTTTACATTCTACTAAATATACTAGAATAAATCTTATAGGTAAATTTATTTAAAGTTCTCATATAGAAATTCTTTTTATTTTTCTTTTTTAAAAGATTATTTTTCTTCCAATTTGGAAATTTTGTATTTAAGTTTGTCCATGTCATTTCAATCAATTTCTCTCTAATTTCTTTGTCATTAACTTTAACCATTCTCAGTAATGAACTGCATAGCAAGTATCTAGTATAAATATATTCTAATTGTTCTTTGTATTCATCATAAATATTTTTTTCTTTATAATAATTAATAACATGATCCAACACATCAAAAATCTCTTTTGTTCTTTCATTTTGTAAATTAGAAATTGATCCCTCTCTTTGAACATAATGAATACATGGCTTTTTTAAGAAAGATATTTTTTCTAAATATGGAATTAATTTATATGTAAATTCTACATCTTCATATCTATATCCATTTGGGAATTTTATTTTTGTTTTTTCTAATATTTCTCTTTTGATTAACTTATTCCATGCAACTACTCTTACTTTTTCTAGCATTTCTTTCTTATTATAATAATATTCCCCTATATCTACTTTAGTTTTATTGGGATATTCCCAATAAAAATCACACTCTACCATATCACTATTTTCTTTTTTAGCTAATTCATACATATCTTTATACATATTATTCTCTACATAATCATCTGAATCTAAAAATGCTATATATTCTCCTTTTGCATATGGAATAGCAAAATTTCTTGCATCTGACAATCCGCCATTTTCTTTTTCTAAACATACTATTTTCTTTGGATATCTTTCTTGAAATCGTTTTACTATTTTCATTGAATTATCTTTTGTTCCATCATTTACAATAATAATTTCTATTTCTTCTAGTGTTTGATTTATTAGAGAATTCAAACATTTTTCTATGTATTTTTCTACATTATAAACAGGAACTATAACACTTATTTTAGGCATATTTCTACCTCATCTTTAAATATAATTTTACATTTATTTTTAATAATATTTTTTTTAATAGTTGCTTTAAATTTCTTACTTTAATATTGTCACACATTTTTCTTTTTTTTATTTCTTTTATATATTTATCTTTTTCACTTTCTTTTAATTCTTCTAATTTTAAAAGAATAGCATTTGTATAATATATTTTAACATTTTCTTTTGTTCTTTTATCTAAATTTATATTTTTAATCATTTCTATCATATTATCATAATGTTTTAATGCATCATACATTCTTCTTTTGGTTTTTTCATAATCTTCATTTCTTGTAATACTATTAGATGACTGTACATATTCATATAAATAATAAGGTGTTGAAACTACATTTTTTGCAACTAATATAATTATTGGTATCAATCCAAAATCTTCATGATAAGTTTGTCTGAATTTCAGATCATATTTAGTAAATAACTCTCTTTTTATTAAATATACACATGGTGAATCAATTAAAACATCTTCACTGAACATTATATTAAAAGCTTCTTCGCCAGTAATATTTTCAAAAATTGGACCTGGTACTTTTTCAATTATTCTTCCATTTTCATTTACTCTCTGTAATTTAAATTTTATTAAATCTACATTATTATCTATGTAAGGCATTAATTTTTCAACCAATTTTACATCTACATAATCATCTGAATCAACAAACATTATATATTCTGAAGTAGCTTTTTCAACTCCAAAATTTCTAGTTTTCGCAATTCCTTCATTTTGTTTTGCATAATATTTTATTAGCTCTTGCCTTTTTTGATTTTTTATATATTCCTTTATCACTTCTTCTGAATTATCTGTTGAACCATCATTTATTATAATAATTTCTAATTCATCCTTAATTGTTTGATTTGTTAATGAATTCAAGCACTTTTCTACATATTTTCCAGTATTATACACTGGTACAATTACACTTACTCTTGCCATTTTTTAGCCTTTCAAAATATTCTTTCTAATTTTTTTATAATTTCGCTATTATATTGATTAGCATCAAATTCTTGCTTTATATCAAATCCTTTTTCAATAAATAATTTCATTTTTTCATAAATATCCTCTATACTTTTATCAGTAACATATCCATATTTTCCTTCTACTTGTTCATAATCTGATACTTTTGTAGTAATAATAGGTTTATTTAAAATAAAACTTTCTAAAAATACCACTGGATATCCTTCATAATCTGATGTTAGTATTACACAATCTGATATTTTAAAATATGGATATGGATTTTGTTTTCTTCCTAAAAGTTCTATATTTTCTTGTAATTTATTTTTTCTTATTTCTTCTTTATAAAAATTACTATCCGGTCCATCGCCAATCCATAACATTTTAAATCTATATCCATTCATTTTTAATCTTTTTGCTACTTCTATTATTCTAGTAAGTTTCTTTTGTTTTTCATCATGTCTCCCTACATTAATAAAAGTAGTTATTCCCTCATCTTTTTTTTCATTTACTTTTTCTTCTGCTAATTTTTTTATTTTTTTACTATCAATCAAATTGTTACAAACCAATGTTTTTTCTTTCATTTCTGGGAAAATATTTAAAAAACTACTTTTTCCTTCTTTTGACACAAAAATCACATGCTTGAATTTATTATAATTTATTTTCTTAAAAAACTTCTTCATTTTGACTTTATCATTTCCAAATAAGGTATAGTAATCAGCATGACCCCATAAGCATGAATTTTTTGATGCTACTCTACTAATAAAAGATGCCACAATAGAATAGGTTGCAAAACTTGCTGAAAAATCAAATTTATTTTTATATTTAATCATAAATTTAAATCGTTTTACTAAATTTTTCGTTTTTCTCTTTAGTATATTTTTGCTTTCATCTGGTCTATATTCAATTACTTTTATATCTTTGTTTAATTCCTTCAAGAATATCCCCTGTTTTTTTTCTAATATAATAGTTATTTGATATCCTCTTTTTTGTAAATAATTTGTCAATGTTACTAGTGACTTTTCTATTCCACCTATATCTAAAGAATATGCTGCAAATAATAACTCTTTCATTTTTTCTCCCTCTATTTTATACTCTTATATTTTATCAATATTTATTTATTTAGTCAATCATAAATTATTTAAACAAAAGAAAAATTGCCATATACTACTCTAATTCGTATTGGCAATTTTCATTTTTATTATTTTTTATTAACTTTATCCCTCTACTGGATAAACACTAACTTGTTTTTTGTCTCTACCTTTTCTTTCAAATTTTACATTTCCATCTACTAATGCATATAAAGTATCATCACTACCCTTACCAACATTAGTTCCTGGATGTACTTTTGTTCCTCTTTGTCTTACTAGGATATTTCCTGCTAAAACAAATTGTCCATCAGCTCTTTTTACACCAAGTCTTTTAGACTCACTCTCTCTACCATTATGAGAGCTACCTTGACCTTTCTTATGAGCCATGTTTCTCAACTCCTTTCGGTTTTGTTTTATTTATGTTCCCTTTATTAAAATCTATGTTTTAATTAAAAACTAAGCTTCTACTTTTTCAGTAGCTTTTGTTGTTTCTGCTTTTTTAGCTGTTGCTCTTTTAGCAGCTGTTTTGATTCCTGTAATTTCTACTTTTGTATATGGTTGTCTATGACCTTGTTTTCTTCTATAGTTCTTTTTAGCTTTCATTTTGAAAACAATGATCTTTTTTGCTTTACCATGAGAAACTACTTTTCCTTCTACTTTTATACCTTTTACATAAGGATTTCCTACTTGTACTTTTCCTTCTTCAGATACTAAGATTACTTTATCAAAAGTAACTTTTTTTCCTTCCTCTGCATCTAATTTTTCAAAAAATACAACATCTCCTTCTGCTACTTTGTATTGTTTTCCACAGCTTTCGATTATTGCGTACATTTAAAATGCACCTCCCTTATTTGTATACTCGCTAATCCTTAAATTTCAGGCAATTAACTTATTGTTAATATTTAGGTGCCTTGACTAAGCGGATTACAGTTCCTAATTTTACCATACTTCTACTTAGTTGTCAATTGTTTTTTCAAATTTTCCAGTGCCTTTTTTCGGTGACTTATTAGATTTTTTTCTTCTTTTGTTAATTCTGCCATTGTTTTTCCATTTTTTAGTTCAAATATTGGATCAAATCCAAATCCATTTTCTCCTCTTGGTTTTTTAGTTATTTTTCCTTCTATTTCTCCTTTTCCTACAATTATTTCTCCATTATCATAGTATGTTATTACACATCTTACTCTTGCTTTTCTGTCTTCTTCTTTTAAATCTTTCATTTTTTCTAATATAGCTGTATTCCTTTGTTCTGGAGTAGAATTTTCTCCTAAAAATCTTGCTGTATATATTCCTGGCCATCCATCAAAAATATCTATACATAACCCACTATCATCTGCGATGCATGGCATATTTGTTATTTTTGATATTTCTTTTGCTTTTTTTAATGAGTTTCCTTCAAATGTGTCTGCATCTTCTTCTATTTCTATATTGCACCCTACTTCTTTTAGACTAAGTAATTCATAATTATTTAAAATTTCTTTTATTTCTTTTAATTTTCCTTGATTATTAGTTGCAACTATAATTTTTTTCATTTTTTTCGATCTCCCTTTTTTATTTATATTTATCATAATATTAATGTTTTTTCAATGTATAATAGAATAAAATCTGACATTAATAACATTCCTATAATATAAAAAAGAAGTTCTAATTTGAACCTCTTGTATATTTTACTAATAATTTTTCTATTTCTTCAGAAGTGGCTAATTTTAAAACTTCATCAGCCAATTTCTGGCATTCTTTAAAATCTAATTTTCTTATCAATTTTCTTACATTTAAAACTTTATTAGCATTCATTGAAAACTCATCTAATCCTAAGCCTATTAATAAAGGGATAAATGTTGCATCTCCTGCCGCTTCTCCACACATTCCGCACAAGATGTGGTTTTTGTGAGCACCTTCAATTGCTTTTTTTATAAGTCGAATTACAGCTGGATGAAAATGTGTATATAAATTAGCAATTTTTTTATTTCCTCTTTCAACAGCTACTGTATATTGAATTAAATCATTTGTTCCAATACTAAAAAAGTCACATTCTTTTGCTAATTCATCCGCAATAAGTGCTGCTGCTGGTATTTCTATCATAATTCCAATTTTTATATTTTCATCAAATTTAATTTTCTTTTCTCTTAACTCTTCCTTTACTTCATTTATTATTTCTTTTGTTTTTCTTAACTCATCTAATGATGAAATCATTGGTATCATAATAGCCATATTTCCAAAAGCACTTGCTTTTAAAATTGCCCTTAATTGTACTTTAAATAAATTAATGTCATCTAAACAAATCCTAATTGCTCTATAACCTAAAAATGGATTATCCTCTTTTGGCAATTCCATATATTTTAAATCTTTATCTCCACCTATATCTAATGTTCTAATAATTACTTCTTTATTCTTAAGTTTTAATACTACTTTTTTATATGCTTCAAATTGTTCATTTTCAGTTGGAAAATTTTCTGAGTTCATATAAAGAAATTCACTTCTAAATAATCCTACTCCTTCTGCTGTGTTTTGAATTACAATTTTAACATCATCTGGCATGCCTATATTAGCTAAAACTTTAACTTCATGTCCATCTTTTGTTATTGTATCTTGATTTTTATAATTTTCTAATTCATTCTTTTCTTTTTTTATCTTTTCTTTTATCTCTTCAAAATTTTTATATTCTTTTTTAGGAGGATTCACAAAAATTTCACCTGTTTTTCCATTTATAGCAACAACATCATTTTGTTTTATATTTTGTGTTATTTTGTTAACTCCTACACTTGAAGGGATTTCATGAGTCCTTGCCATAATAGCCATATGAGAATTCATCCCACCTACTTCTGTAATAATTCCTTCTATATTTTTAAAATCTAATTTTGCAATATCAGATGTTGATAATTCTTTTGCAACTAAAATTGTATTTGAAGGTAATTTAGATAAATTTATTTCTTCTTTTCCTATTATTTTTGCTATGATTTTTTTCTTCATATCTTCTATATCCTTACTTCTTTCAGAAATATAGGTGTCATCTACTTTTTCAAATTCTTTTATTATTTCATTAAAACCAATTTCTGTTGCATAAGCTGCATTCCATTTTTCTTTTTCAATTATTTCAATTGTTTTTTGAATCAAATTTGGATCTTGTAATATTAAAAGATATGCTTGCATAATTTCTTTTTCTGTTCCAGATATTTTTTCTAATAAGTCTTCTATTTCTTTTTCAACCTCTTTAATTGCTTTATAAAACTTTTCTTTTTCTAATGTAACATCTTTTATTTTATTTTTTTCTAATTTAATCTTTTGACTTTTAAAAATAATTGCTTTTCCTAATCCTATACCATCAGAAATTCCTGTTCCTTTTAGCATATTTTATCCTTCTTTCTATAGAAATCTATATTAATCAAGATTTTCTTTAATAATGTTTTTTAAATTTTCTAATGCTTCTTTTTCATCTTCCCCATTACATATAATTTCTATTTCTGTTTTTGATTTTATTCCTGCTGCCATAAGCATTAATGGAGATTTAGCATTAATTTTTTTATCATTTACAAGAAAAGTTATATCACTTTTGTATGACATCGCTGTTTTTGCAATTTCTGTTGCAGGTCTTGCATGAAGTCCTGTTTTATTGTTTAACATCACATCTTCTTTTACCATATTTTTATATTTTCCTTTCTTATTTTTATTTATACAGTATTTTCCCAAACATTTTTCTTAAATATAGCCATAATTCCTGCTGCTATTACAGAACCTACTACAAGAGCTAAAGTATACCATCCTGGATTTCCTATTAATGGTAATACAAAAATTCCTCCATGTGGAGCCATTAAACTACAATTGAACGCCATTGATAAAGCTCCAGACACCGCAGAACCAATAACGCAAGCTGGCAACACACGAATTGGGTCAGCTGAAGCAAATGGAATAGCTCCCTCTGAAATAAAAGATAATCCCATAACATAATTTAGTAGTCCTGCTTGTCTTTCTTTTTTTGGTAATTTTTTAGGAAAAAATGTTGCAAGAATAGCTATTGCAAGAGGTGCTACCATCCCACCAATCATAACTGCTGCCATTATTTCGTAATGACCTTCTGCTAACATTCCTGTTCCAAATGTATATGCTGCTTTATTAACTGGTCCTCCTAAATCTACAGACATCATGCCTGCTAGTATAGCTCCTAAAATAACTTTATTAACTCCACTCATAGAGAAAAGAAAATTATTTAAACCTGTATTTATAGATGCTACAAATGGATTTATTAAAAGCATAATAATTCCTATTAGTAATATTCCAGCCACTGGATAAATTAAAATTGTCCTAATTCCTTCTAAACTTTTTGGTATGAATTTAAATAATCTTTTTAAAAACTTAATTATAAATCCACCTAAAAAACCAGCAATTAAAGCTCCTAAAAATCCTGAACTAATTAGTACTTCTTCTGAATTCATAAGAGATGAAAAAGTTGTACCTGCTTTTGCTATTGCTCCACCTACAATTCCTACTGCTAATCCAGGTCTATCTCCAATACTCATAGCAATGTATCCAGATAAGATAATTAGCATAAAGTCAAAAGCTATTCCACCAATTGTTTTAAAAAATGCTGCTATTGGTGTGTTCATTCCAAAATTTGAAGGATTTATAGAATAATCATCTAATAGAAAAGCAATAGCTATTAATATTCCTCCACCTACTACAAATGGTAGCATATGTGTAACCCCATTCATCAAATGTCTATACACATTTCCACCTAAATTCTCTTCTTTTTCAGAATTTTCATTTTTATGATAAATTGGTATTTCCGAATTTTCTTTTAATGCTTTTTCTATTAATTTTTTTGGGTTATGAATTCCTTCTGATACGCCTACTTTAAGTACTTTTTTTCCATTAAATCTAGATAAATCTACATTAACATCAGCTGCTACAATGATAGCTTTTGCATTTTTTATTTCTTCCTCTGTTAATATATTTTGCGCTCCAGATTGTCCTTGAGTTTCAACTTTTATAAAATGACCTAATTCTTCTCCCATCTTTTCTAAAGCTTCAGCAGCCATGTAAGTATGAGCAATTCCTGTTGGACAAGCTGTAATTCCTAATAATTCATAATTTGACTTTTTCTCTTCTTTGTTGTGTGCCTTTTTTTCTGCATTGTCTATAATCTCTAAAAATTCCTCTTTTGATTTTGCTTTTATTAATTCTTTTCTAAAGTTCTCATCCATTAATAAACTAGACAAACGGCTTAACACTTCTAAATGTACATTATCTTCTGTATTTGGTGCTGCAATTAAAAATAATAACTTAACTGGCTTTCCATCTAATGAATTAAAATCTGTTCCTTCTGGTATTACCATTGCTGCAACTCCTGGCGAAGAAATACTATCTCCTTTCCCATGTGGAATTGCTATTTCTTCGCCTATTCCTGTTGTACCTTTTTCTTCTCTTTCTAAAACTAATTTTAAATAATCTTCTTTATTAGTAATATTTTGATTTTTAGACATCAATTCGACTGCTTTTTCTATTATTTCTTTTTTTGTAGAAGCTTTTACATTTAAATCTATAGCTTCTTTTTTTATTAAATCTGTAATTTTCATATTTAAGTTGTATTGATTTACTAATCAATACATTCTCCTTTCCTACTTACTTTGTGTCTTTTATATCATTATATATATTGTATATTTTTTCTTTTTTCCCTAAAAACATAGATGCAGTAGTTGCTGTTGCCGCTGCTATTCCCATATCTAGTGCTTCTTCATATTTTGAAGATAATTTATATCCTGCTATAAAACCTGCTATCATAGAATCTCCTGCTCCTACTGTATTTATTCTTTCTTTTACTACACATGCTTTTCTTTTATATACTTCTCCATTTTCACTTAAGAATATTGCACCTTCACTTCCCATTGATACTAATACATTTTTTGCTCCTTTTATTTGTAGTTCTTTTGCAAGCTGAATTACTTGTTCTTTGTTTGTAATTTTGGTATTAAAAATTTCTTCTAATTCTTCTCGATTTGGTTTTATTAAAAAAGGCTTAGATTCTAAAGTTTTTAATAAAAGATTTCTTCTTGCATCAACAATTATTTTAACTTCGTTTTTTTGTAACTCATGACAAATTTTTTGATAAATATCTTCTTCAACTCCTTCAGCTACACTTCCTGACAAAACTAAAATATCACCTTTTTTTATTTGCCTTATTTTTTCATATAATAAATCAATATATCCAGAACTTATATATGGTCCTTTTCCATTAATAGCTGTTTCTTCTGACTCTATTTCTATTTTTACATTAATTCTAGAAATACCTTCATTTACATTTACAAAATCCGTCTTTACCCCATATTTCTGTACCTTATTCTCAATTTCTGTTCCTGTAAAACCTCCAATAAATCCTAACGCTGTTGAATCTATGCCTAATTCTTTTAAAACAATAGACACATTAATTCCTTTACCTCCTGGAAAGATATATTCTTTTTCACTACGATTAATATTACTTAATTTAAAATTTTGTATTTCTATTATATAATCCAAAGCTGGATTAATTGTTAATGTGTAAATCATTTTTTCTCCTTTTTAGTCCTTTATTAAGAATATTTCCCAAAAATTAATAATAATATTCATATAAGTTTTTTAGTCTTTTATTTGTTTGACTTTTATATTTTTCAGTTTTGTATACTAAATGTTGGATAATGTATAAAAAAAATGCTGTTTTTTGTTTCTTTATGATATATTACTTTTTTGGGAGGTGTAAAAATGAAAGATTTAGAAACAAAAAATTTAAAAATCAGAAAGTTCAAGATGGATGATGTAGAAGATGTTTATAAAAATTTAGCTACTATACAAGAGCTAAAAAATTGTTCAGAATATCATATTCATAAAAACATATATGAAACTTCTGCTATGGTTTCATCTTTTATTAGAGAATATGAAACTGGTGAACTTGCTTTAGCAGTTGAAGAAAAAGCAACTTCTACTGTAATTGCTTACATTAGATCTTTAGAAGTTTCTCTTCCAGATAAACGTTGTGATATAAAATTTGGAATTACTTTTTCTAAATTTAACACTAATCTTATTGAAGAAGCTCTAAACGCTGTCTTAGACTATCTATTTAATCAATTAGATTTTAACATTGTAATTTCAAAATTTTATGATAGCAATAAAAAATTAACTGAAACAAAATGTGAAATGTTGGAAAATGTCGGAATGAAAAAAGAAGCTGTATTAAGAAATCGTAAAATTAATGAAAAAACAGGAAAATCCGAAAATTTAATTGTCTATTCTATTATGAAAAATGAAAAAACTTACCAATAATGGCAAGTTTTTTTCAAAAGTGGATAGACTTAATAATTAAAACCTCAAGTATATCTTCCGAACTACTTGAGGCTCTAATGGTGCGTTAAGACACCTTGTTTGCGAAAAATATAATTCGATTTGTTATTAATACTTTAACATATTTAACAAAATAAATCAATATTTTAACAGGATAAAGACATAAAATTTATTTTCAACAGCATTCAACCTCAATAGAATCAATAGTCTCAAGCATTTTAAAATATAAAAAATACGCTGTAACCATTGAAAAATCAATATTTCTATTAAATGATTTTCTAAAAAATTTCATTTTGATTAAAAACGTAATTTTGAGTAAAAAGATCCTTATAATCACTGATATATTTAACTTACAGCGATTGAAAAATTTTTTCATATCTTTATCCTGAAAATATAGACAGTAGTATTTACTACTGCCTATACCCATCCATTTAGAACACCTTATATAAAGCTTTAATATCCCATTCAGTTCCATCTCTTGTATCATTCAGAATGATTCCTTTGTTTTCAAGATTTTCTCTAATTGAGTCAGCTCTATTATAATCTTTAAGTTTCTTAGCATTAGCACGTTCAGAAATAAAAGATTCAATGTCTTTTGGACTAATCTGAAGCTTCTTTAAATACTTCTCCTTCAACTCAATGATAAATTTTTCTGGATTCTGTTCTAAAAGCCCTAAAACAGAATATACCTTACGAATATCCTTTACCATTTTAGCTAAAGTATTTGCTATAACCTGTCTAGTACTCTTTTTTGCCTCATTCATAATTGCATTGGCATACTTAAAAATGTTATGCAAATTAGCAACTGCTGCTGAAGTATTGAAATCTTCATCCATTACCTCAATAAATTTCGTAACAATTTCTTTGGAAAACTCGCTATCAAACATTTCTTTTGTTGCATCTCCGTTGTACTCTTCAATAAATTTCTGCATTTTTTCAAGAGTTTTATAAAAATAATACAAATGGGTTTCTGCAATCTGATAATCACTATCAAGAATGTCAACATCAGAAGCATAATGTCTTGAAAGCATTACATACTTTATTGTTTCATAGTTATATTCCTTAAGCGCATCACGAATTGTAAGAGAATTTCCTAAAGACTTACTCATTTTTTCGCCATTGATTTTAATAAGACCACAATGAGTCCAGTAATTAGCAAAATTTTTACCTGTTACTGCTTCACTTTGAGCAATCTCATTTTCATGATGTGGAAAAAGTAAGTCTCTACCACCTCCATGAATATCGATTGTTTCTCCTAAAGTATCTAAAGCCATAACAGAGCATTCAATATGCCATCCAGGCCTTCCATTACCCCATGGGGATTCCCATGAAATTTCTCCTGGCTTTGCTGATTTCCATAATGCAAAATCAATAGGATCTTTCTTTCCTTCCTCTAAATCGATACGAACTCCATTAAGCAGTTCATCTACATTTCTGTGAGAAAGCTTTCCATACTCTTTGAATTTTCTTACCTCATAATATACGTCTCCTTTTGCTGTTACATAAGCATACCCTTTATCGATAAGTTTTGAAATGAAATCAATAATCTTATCAATATATTCGGACGCTTTTGTTTTTACATCTGCATCGTTAACATGAAGTCCTTCCATGTCAATTTCAGTTTCAAGAATCTGCTCTCTCGAAAATTCCAACGCATTCTTTCCCACCTTATTTGCTCTGTTGATGATTTTATCATCGACATCTGTGTAGTTACGCACATATTTAACATCATATCCTTTAAACTTCAGATAATCAGCCATCATTGCATATACTATTGCTTGTCTTGCATGCCCTATATGGCATAAATCATATACCGTAATTCCGCATGCGTACATCCTCACTTTGTTCTCTTCAATTGGAACAAAGTTCTCTTTTTTGCCAGTCATAGCATTGTAAATTTTCATATCAATGTCCTCCTTAATGTTGTTTTATTGAAATGTAATAGCTCATTCATAATAACTTTTAGTATATTAAGAAATTTTTCTTAATATGAATATGCTATTTACATAAAATATTATATCAGTTTTTCCTTTATTTTTCAAGTTTTTTTATTATTTAACTTAATTTTTAATTATTTAAATAATATCCATATGCAATTTCATTATATTCTTTACCACCAATATTTGAATTTTTAAACCCTAATACTTTCCCATTGATTCTTTCATAAAATTTTCTTGCATTTAAATTATCTTTAAGACACCAAATTAGTACTTTATTTTTATTCTGTTTTTTTAATTCATTACAAGCATATTCTACCATTTTATTTCCTATACCTTGTCTTTGAAATCTTTTATCGATATATATTGCATATATTTCTCCATCATAGTCTTTAAATCTATCTATCTCATCTATTCTATTCCCATATCTACAAAAACCCATAATTTGATCATCTGCAACTGCAACAATAAAATTTTCATTATTAAAATTTTTTAACCACTTATTGGCTGTTTTTTTATAATCCATTTTTTCAAGATAAATATTATCTACAATTCCTTTATAACTATTATTCCATGTTTCAACTTTTATTTTTGCAACTGTATCTAAATCAGCCTTTTCTACAGGTCGAATTATCATTTTTCCTCCTATTCTACAGGAATTATCTCAATTCCCATTTTTAATAATTCTTCTGCTAATATTCCATTTCCTTCTATTATTTTACCTGAAAATTCCCCATTGTAAACTTTTCCATATCCACAACTTGGACTTTTTTGCTTTAATACTGCCATTTTTACATTATTTTTTTTAGTGATATGTATAACTTCTTTTACACCACGCATATATTGTTTTGTATAATTTTTTCCACTTAGTCCTAAAATTTTTGCGTTACCTCTTATTACATCGCTTGCCGTTCCACCAACTATTTCACATGGTTCTCTTGGAATTAACAGTCCACCTAATAATTCTGGACAAATTTTTATTATATTTTTTTGTTCAAGCGTATCTACAACATTATTAGATACACTTGAGCCATTATATCTGCACTTTTCTCCACATAAACAAGCACTTACTAAAATTTTATTATTTGACAACATTAACCATCTCTTTTAATATATTTTTTCTTTCTTCTTTATTCATTGAAAGAGCATAATCCCAGCTCTCTTTAAATTCTGATTCAGGAAATGTCTTTTCATATTCAACTCTAAATAATGCTGCTTCTGCTCCGTATGTTTCTTCTATCGCATCGTATAAAAATAAATCAATTATTTGATGCTCATCTTTTAAATTAAATTTTTCCTTTAATTTTTCAAACATATCATATTCTGTTATTATTCTATGACTTAATTCATGATAAAATGTACCACATTTGCATCTATTATTATATCTAAAAACCATATTATCTTTAATAGAACTTCCTGAAAAATTACCTTTATCTTGATATCCTTCACATATATCAATTTTCACTTCTTCTTCGTTGAATTTTAAACCTAAATTTTCTTCTATTGATTTTATTATTTTATTTCCTTCTTTTTCTAAAACCAAAGCATATTCGATATAATGCATTTGATATTTTTTGTCTTTACATTCTAATACAATTTTCATTTTTTCATCCTCTACAATAAATTATGTTTTTCTTTAAATTTATCAATGGTTTCATATTCATTTGAATTGTTCAAGGAATCAAAAAGTTTTTTTAATTTTGATTCCAATTTCCCATTTTTAAGTTCTTCTAAACCATTAATTGAAACTAATTCAGCTCTATAATCAGGACACATAGTTATATTTCCATCTGTTGCAACTCTCACCGTAAACTTACCTTCTTGACAGTATAACGGACAATTCTCACACTGCTCATCCCTTAATGTTAAATTACTATCTTTTAATATTATTTTTAACCCATTTTCCATTACCGCTGAATGACCGTATTTATTTCTTTTAATCTCAATATTATTTATTTTTTTTAACTCTGAAAGAAGTTCATTATAAGGAACATATTGCTCTTTAAAAAATTTAATATCCTTTTCATCATTTCTATTTGGGTACATTACTAAATCTAATAAAATCACCTCATCAAATCCTATTTCTTTACATTTTTCTAAATATTCTTTTAAAGTATTTAAATCCTCTCTTAACATTACCTTATTAGCTCTAACAGTAATATATGGACTAACTGTTTTAACGGATTCAATTACTGTCGATAAATTTCCACCACCTGTTTCTTCCTTGAATTTTTTTTCATCAATAGTATCAAAACTTACTTTAACCAGAGATAATCCTTCAGGCATCTTACCTTTTTCATTGAAATATTTTCCTAGTAAAATACCATTTGTTGTTATTTCATTTCTTTCAAATCCAATTTTATGTGCATTTTCTATAATCTTATCCCAATTTTTGTTAAGCAATGGTTCTCCACCTGTCAATGTTACACCTGTAAATCCCACTTTTTTAAATACTTTTAATAAGCTCATCAGTTCTTCATATGTTATATTTCCTTGACTTAATGGCGTTCTTCTAAAATCTTCCATTGCTCCCATTTTATCTTTTCTATATCCTTTATTTCCCTCACAATAAACACAATCTAAATTACACACTGATGATACTGCTATTCTTACATTTCTTTTAAATGTTTTTTCACTCATATTATATTTTCCTTTTCTAATATTTCTTTAACACTATATTCAGATTTTCTATTTCCGTTTGCTATTGCTTTTTTTGCCTTTTCTTTGTCTATAAATCCTACTGTTATTTCTCTTGATAATCTTGCTGAATCCAAATGAAATCCCAAAATATCTGTTGACTTTTCTTCACACGCTCTTGCTAATAAACATGCGCTTCCCCCTGTATCTACCTCATGATCACCATTTTCTCTTTTCCATCCAATTTCTTGTAAAATTTCTGGTAAATCTTCATATTTTCTTCCAATTAAATAAGGTAAATGAACAATATATACTTCTGGTTTGTCTTCAAATGGCTTTAATTTTCTTATTGCAGAATATGTTCCATTACTTAAACCTGTCCATTCGTTAATACCAACAAATACTATTTTTATATTTCTTTCTATTGCTTCGTTGTAATATGCTTTTATTGCAATTTTTCTACAAATTTGACATGGTCTTACAAAAGGAAATGCTATTTGTTGTTTTGTAGAATAATATTTTCTACCCTCTTTATATATTTCTCTGAACTTTTCTTTAAATTCTTCTGTCACAGGTTCATCATATAAATCTGCCATCATTTTTAAACATTCTTTATCTGTTTCAGATATATATTTATGAATATTAATTTTTTCATAATCAACATTTAAATTGCTTGTTATTCTTTTAATTTTTTCTTTTACACTGTTGGTCATTTTGTTATATCCAATTTCAAAAGAAAAAGCTAAAGGTGTAAAACCTAAATTTTTTACAGTATATAACATTGCCGAACTATCTTTTCCTCCCGATAATCCAACCATACAGTCATATTTTTCATTTTTTATAAGTGTTTTTAAAAATTCCAATTCATTATCTAAAGTTTCTTGATTAAATTTTTTTGAATAGTCTCTACAAACATTACATAATCCATCTTCTCCAATTGTAATTGAAGGATTAGCAGTTGTATTTATACATTTTTTACATTCTCTTATTTCATTACTCATCTTTCTTCTCCTCTTTCTTTAATATCGCTTTTAAATTCCACATTTCTATTTTTATAAAATTCTAATATATTTTTACAAAATATTCTTTCTTGTTCTTTTTTATCTTTCCAAACTTTTTTGACTCTTTTAACAGCTTCATTATCAATTTGATTGGTATGTGGATTTATATTCCAATTATAGTCAACATCAAAAACAAGTTGTTCTATTGGAATATTTTGTTTTAATAACTCTAAATATTCACCTTCATAGTTTTTACGATTAATTCTATATGGTTGACTACTTATTAATAGATCTGGTCCGAGTCCAATTATTATATTTTTGTCATTTTTTATTATTTTTATAGCGTTTTTATCTAGTGCCAATCCATGTGTAAGCATTCCTCTAAGTCCATTATTAGAAATAAATTTTGTCCAATCTAAAGCATTATTTACTTTTTTTATATATTTTTTTCCTTCAGAATAATCTGCATTTTCTCTTGTGTCACATTCTACATGTGTTATTACAGGTAAATTATATTTTTTTAATAACTCTATAAATTCTTGTGGAATATCTTTTGGGGCTATTCCACTTCCAATACCATGTAATTTAATTGCAATGGGTTTTATCTTCTTTATAAGTTCCTCTACATATTGTAATTCATCTAATATTGGATGAATTAAAGGTATGAAATTTATATTCATTTCCTTTACATTTTTACACTGTTGATAATAATAATAATTTATATATTTATAAGGATTTTTATTTGTATTATCATATGTTTCATATGTTATTTTCCCATCTTTGTATTGCCATGTCATGCAAGGTACTATTTTGCCGTTTATAACGTATGCAGGGTTAGGCTGGGGCATAACATTTGCTTTTGTAATTCCGTTTTTTTTACAAAATTCCACATACTCATCTAATTTTGATGTTCCATATTTATAATCAATTCCAATATGACTATGTGCATCTATAATTTCCTTTTTTCCTTCAATATTTTCTATAATATCTTCTATTTTATCAACTGCAATATTTAATTCATCATTTTCTACTATAAAATCCGCATATTTTTCTTCAGTTTCTTGGTATATATTATTTCTAGTAATTTTTTCCTCTATTTCTTCTTTTGACGAACCTCGTATACGTAATCTTTCTTCTCGCTGTTTATCTGTTGTTTTTATATATATTGAAACAATATTACACTTTAGATTTCTTTTAAGTTGTTCAATCATTTCTCTATTGGTAACAAAAATCGCATCTTCATCACAAATGCTTTTATCAATTCCATATTGATTTTCTCCGATTTTAGTTGTTGCTGCAAAATGATTTATTAGTTTCAAATTATTAAATTGACTATTATTTACAAATATATAATCTCTTCCGTTAATTTCACTTGCCCTTTTACTTCGAGTTGTATGAAGAATCCCTCTTTTATAACCCCTTTTTACTAACTCATTCTGAATGGTGGTTTTTCCAGCACCACCACCTCCTAATAATATTACCAATTAAAACTCCTATAAATTAATTGTTAAAAAATTTGGCAAAAGAATATCTAAATATTCTTTATATATATTTAAAATTTCTTTAGCTTGACTTGGAGTTATTTGTTTATTTTTTTTAGGCATAATTTTCATCATATGTACTATTGCTTGTTGATAATATCCAGTTTCAATATTTTTTTCTATTTCTTCTTTATCTTTTTCATATTCATTGTTAATACTAGCATTTCTATTTTTCATATATATTGAATTTAAAAAATTTATATATTCTTTAAAATTTTTAGTCATATACATTACAGTTTTTGGCAAATTAACATCATAATTATATAATTTTGATGGATGTCCACCTGTCATCAATATTATTAATCTTGCATTATGATTTCCATAATTTTCAATCATGTCTTTCAATAATACTGCCGTTCCTCTTGATGATGACATTCTTTGATGATTAATTGATCCCATACCTGTTATAAAATATTTCTTTGTATGATATCTAGGTTTTAACAATAATGTTTCTGCATATGTCTTTTTAACTACCCATGTTTTCAAGTGTTCTTCACATACAAATAAATCTGTTCCCATCCAATTCACTATTTTGCTTGGTAAATCATTATTTTCTTCTATTTCATCTTTATTCAATTTTTCAAATACTTTCTCAAATATATCATAAACATTTTTATTTTCATTATCTTTTCTGAATTTCATATATAAATCAAATAAAGTAAATAATTCGCTATCAAACATAGGGTCAATTATATATTTTTCATTATATTTAATTCCCATTCCATATTCTCTTAATAATCCCCAGTCACTTCTTATATTGTCAAATGCACCTATAAAGTTAGGTTTATGAAATGATTGTATAAAATCTATTTTCTTAAAATTTTCTAATGTTTTTTCTTTCCATTCTTCATCATCATAATTTAAAGCCAATTCATTTTTTGAATTCAAAATTAATATCTTGTGTTTTTCATAAAATTCAAACATAACTTTTACAAATGTTTCAAATTCTTCTGTATTAGTTGTATAAAAATTTTCATAGTCACATGATACGTTTATTTCTTTTAAATTCCAAATAGTTTGATATGAATAATAATTTAATATGTCCTCTGGTGTTTTGAATGCTCTTATAATACTATCTGGTGTTTGATATACCTTCAAAAAAATATTATACATTTTTTCTTTCTCTGTATATCCTTCTTCATCTTTAGATATTTTCTTGTTTAGTAATTCACAAGCTTTTTCAGCAGTAACACCACTAAAATGTGCTGCAATCGGAAAACATACTTCTTTTCCTTTTTTTCTTTGCATTCTTGCATTTATATCTGCCACAACAAACATTCTAGCATGATCGATGCTTATTGGACAAACGGGATAGATGTACGGCAAAGAAATCAAAAACTTATTTTCCATAAAATTCGCTCCTCTCATTTTTTCTAATATTAATTGACAATTATAAATTATTGTAGTATACTTGGAATTAGTTAATGGCATCATAGCCAAGTTGGTAAGGCAGAAGCCTGCAAAGCTTTGACCATTGGTTCGAATCCAATTGATGCCTCCAATTAACACAAAAACAGTACATGTTTGTACTGTTTTTTGATTTGTATTAATATGCCTATTGGTTATACAAACATAAATTATTATTTCAAAATATTTTTCATAATTTTATTATAAATTCTTGTAAAAGTCAATATTTTAAAGACTTTTATACCTTTTTATATAACTAATTATTCAAATTCAACATTATTTTTCTTTTTTATCTTATTATCTTTTATATTTTCTTTTATTTTAACTTTTCTCATCAAATTATTAGCAATCTTATTTTCATCATCTGTAAAAATACCAACTTTATATAAATCGTCACTAACTGCTTTGTAATTTTCATCTTTATCAAAACCAATCTTTTGTTGAAACCTTTTCATAATACTATACCAGAAACCCTTGAACTTCTGTAGTTGTTCTTTAATATTTTCTTTTTCATCTCGTAATCTGTTAATAATTTTATCCTTGGCAGATAATTCAGATTTCAAATTACTTATCTCCTCATCTTTTAACTCAATTTGATATCTTAAAGAATTATTCTCTTGTACTACATCAAAAGCAGAATGTTCAAAATCTTTAATTGCCATATTTAAGTCATTTACGCTTTTTATTGTTTCAGTAGTATCTTTTACATTCTCAATATAATTTTTTATTTTTTGAGCATTCTCGTTTGATATAAGCATATTATCTTTATTAAGCTTTGTAGGTTTTAAATTATCCAAAACTTCTTCGATATCTACTGTTTTATTATTAAGCTTATCAGTTTGCTTATTAGTTTCTGCAAGTTTCTGTTCTTTCTTTTTTAACTGTTTCTTAATTTCTCTGTAATCTTGCATATCTTTAACATTTATATCTTGATTTCTGCCTTTTTGCTTTTCTTTTAGTTTGTAATCTATATCATAAAACTTATTAAAAGATTTAATGCAAGCATTTCTCATTTTATCTTGTATTTTCGTTAAAGATTCTTTAGTAAAAAGTTGTGATTTTCCAACTTGCTTTTTCAAACCTCTATTACAATTTTCTATTATTGGAACACCTACAATGTGCATATGTGGAGATGTTTCATCAAAATGTATTGTAGCATTTGCTACTTTAAAAGTTGGTAGAATATTGTTTAAATCTTTAATTTGTTCATTATATACATCAATCATTTTAAATCTATATTCTTCATCTTTATCATTCCAAAAATCCATATCTCCAAGTTCTATTATAATTTCACAAGCAATATCATTTTGTGAATCACATACCTTCTGAAAATAGTCATCAATTTTTCTATCATTTCTAGTTTGTTTATTATTATATTCAATTCTTGCTTCTTCAAATTCATCTAAATATAATTGCTTAACATCTTCTACAATATCATTTGAGCCATAAATTGTTTTTATCAATTCTCTTTGATTATCATAATCTCGTAAATTATGCTTATTTACATCTGATAAATCTTTTGCATTTTGAATTGCATTATTGGAAAGAGAAGTCGTACCAGACACATTATCTTTTGCTACTTTTTTAGCAAGCTTACTTTTATTCTTATCACTTTCTAGATGAAATGAATATGCTAATTCTAATCCCATATAAGCACCTCCTTGAAGTTTCTTTTTAAGCCGAAGGCTTTATAAAAATACGAAGTATTTTTATAAAGGATTTTGACCTTGTCATAAGTCCTAACCCCCTATGAGTTATGACGTATCATCATAACTCGGGGGCTCTGCGAGGCAATAAAATTTATCTACATTGATAAATTTTATTTAAATTAACTATCGCCACTTTCATTTTTACTTTGTAAAAACAAAACGTGCCACGTTAATTTGTTGTTTCAGCATTTTCTTCGCAGAATTTTACCGGCTTAACACCTACTGAAATAGGAGTAGTATCTTTTGTATAAATTACACTATCATTAGTTTCATCTGGGATATAATCAAATGCTGTATCAATTTCTTGCATTTGAAATTTATCTTCTTCGTTAATATAGATTATTCCAAATTTATAAGTTTCCATTTTATTATCTGGATCTAATTTATAATAATCCTCTAAAGGAAACACTCTAACAATAGCACTATTATCTTCAACAAAGTTAAAGTAAAACATTTGCTTTTGCACATAGTATGTTGCCTCTGTAAAATGCACATCATAGTATTGTTGTAACCCACCAACTTCTTTCTCTGGCAAATAGTTGCTAAATCTAACACTTTCTAATACATTACCTAATATCATAGGCTTTGTAGTATCGATATATCCTTTATCAAATAACTCTTGACAAGGTTTACAAATAGATTCTCTAAAATTAATTTGCTTTACTGCTATTACTGTACCTATAATAGCTAATTCAATATCTTCAACATATCTCATTATTAAATCAGCTTGTTCTTCTCGTGTATAATCTTTCCAAGTTTTAGTTCTTTCTTGATATTCTTTATTTAGCTTAATCTTATTGATAAAATCAATATCTCTTTTTAGTAAAATATCTTTTGGTGTAAATTTTAATTCTTCTACACAATCAGTAGTATCTAATTTGTTTTCAAGTTCTGTAATAGCATTTTCAACTATTTTCTTTTCTTCATTATATTCCTTTAATTCAAAAACACCATTGATATAGGCTTTTTTAATTCTTTCTAATTTGTTTTTCTGATTATTTATTTCTTTTTCTAGTTGTTCTTTAGGTTCATCAAATTTTTGCTTTATCATAGGCAAGAAAAATTGATTTACAACAGAGTCATATTCGGTTAATTCATCTATAAATTGTTCAAAATACTCATTTATTACATTTTCTTTAAACTGAACTTTACAATCATTACAATAATAGTAAAAGTATGTCTTACCATTTTTCTTTGTAGTAGCCTTACCACCTAAAATACGATTACATTTAGGACATTTTAGTTTTTGTAAATATAAATATGTCAATGTTCTTTGATAGCTTCTCGAATTTTTCTTTTTCTGCACTTGGCAATCAGCCCACATTTCTTTTGAAACAATTGGTTCAACTACATCTACATAATAAGTAGGGTTCTTTGTTCTTTTTCCGTGAACGAAATCACCTTTATATATTTCATTTTCAAGAATAGTAACAATAGTAGAATCTCGCCAATTATCTTTTCCTAATATCTTTTCTTCATTGAATAAATTACTTATTTTTTGATAAGAGTATCCATTATAATATAAATCAAATATTCTAACTACAACATCTTTAGTAGAATAATCTATTACCAATCTTTTATCTCTTCGTGCTTATAGCCTAATGGAGCAATGTGAGGAATATGACCACATTTAATTGCACCTGCTAAGCCTACTTTAGTTCTTTCACTTGTTCTTTCAATTTCATTTTGACTAACACTCATTAATAATCTTGAAATCATTTTGCCATTGGCACTTGTTGTATTTATTTCATCATTTACACAATCTAAATAGGCATCGTTTTCATCTAAAAATGTCATTAAATTTTCCCAATCATAAATACTTCTAGTTATTCTATCTAGCTTTAGAGCAACAATAGTATTTATTTTTTTAGCCCTAATATCATCTTTTAATCTTTCAAATTCTGGTCTATGATTACCAGTTTTTGCACTTATCCCTGCGTCTTGATAATAATCAATGATTTCATATCCTTTAAATTTACAAAAAGACTCTAATCTTTCTCTTTGTTCTGGAAGACTAAAGCCGTTCTCTTGCTTGGTCTTCTGTTGAAACTCTCATATACAAACCACATTTTTTCTTTTTTTCGTTCAATTTGCATAACCTCCTAACAAAAAAGAGACATCAAAGTACAATACGAGTACTGTTGACATCTCCTAAATCCATTTATCATAAACTAAAATATAATAATGCAATATAATATAATCTTTTCAAAGTACTCATAAATATATAACTCTTGACGAACAGCTATACATAATTAATTGTCTATATTATATCACGATTTAAAGAAATGTCAAATATTTACAATTTATATATTTTTCAAATATTCTTCTAACTCTGATAATTTAATCTTTTTTGTTAAGTTTGAAATATATACATCATTTGAATAATTAAAAACTAAAAAAATAATATTTTTAATAATAACTTTATGTGGTTCAATATATGTAAGGTTAGTTTTTTCTAATTTTCTAATACTACCATTTATAAAGGTAGGGGTAACTTTTGAAAACTCACATATAAATTCAAGTCTTTGTTTTAAACATTCCTCAAATTGTATTTCTTGCTTAATTATCTTCATTTCAAGCACCATCCTTTCCGTATAGAATTAGGATAATTTTTTGCAAAAGAAAAAATCAACCATTTTACTGATTGATTTTTATATCTCTCTGTTCAATTTAGTTCGAACAGATACGTCATTGGTGCAGATGGCCGGAATCGAACCGGCACGGTTTATTCAACCGCAGGATTTTAAGTCCTGTGCGTCTACCAGTTCCGCCACATCTGCATTTAATATTTGAACTGGCTGTCCTAACGACAATTGATATTATAATATTATATAAAAAATTTGTCAATAGTTTTTAAAAAAAATTTTTAAAAAATCCAAAAAATTTAAAATAAAAATTCAGAAGTAACTAAATTACTATTTTATAGTATCACTCAATTCTTCTGAACTTAAATTTTATTATACAAAACACTATGTATTAAGCATTTGTCGCTCCATTATCACTATCAAATGGAATAAACTTATTAACAATACTTTGTTGTTCAACACCTTCTGCTCTAAAAGTCATAAAAGATGTATTAATTTTACTATCTATCTCTTCTTCTATTACATCTTGTGTTGCATGTTCTGCTAAAACTAATTCACTAACCAATATTTGTTTAGCATTATTAAGCATTTTCTTTTCACCAGTAGAAAGACCTTTTTCTTTTTGTTTAAAGCTTAAATTTCTAACAACATCAGCAACTTCATATATATCTCCGCTTTTCATTTTATCCATATTATCTCTATATCTTTTATTCCAATTTTTCTCCATTTCAGTCTCATCTTGACTAAGTACTTTAAATACCTTTTCTGCTGATTGTTTATCTATTATATTTCTTACACCTACTTCTTCTGCCTTTGCTGTT
>OKRY01000459.1_pt1 | contig 32094 bp, 25 predicted proteins | sample 1601121 | NCBI WGS metagenome assembly OKRY01 (sample SAMEA3541546, study PRJEB24748) | human gut metagenome | biome: human gut; feature: human-associated habitat; material: faeces | place: China | collected 2012
CCATACAATTCATGGTATCCGGATAGGTTACATTCAGTCTTCTTTCTGTTTCTTCGTAAGCTGCTTTGATCTCATCTGTCTTTTCTACAAGATATTCACTATATGCTTCAAAACGATGCTTTTCATTTTCCTGCTCTTCCTTCTTTTGTGAATTTGCATTAATAATGCCCCAGACAACACCTACCACTGCTGACATGACTGACATAACAAGCCCGGAATACATATAAAGAGAACTTCCTCCGCCACTGGCTTTGGACGCATATACCATAAATGCACATCCAAGAAGCATCGGAAGTGCCATGGTAAAAGATGGTGCGATCATTGCAAGAAGCGACTGTTTCTTCGTCTGCGGCTTCTGTGGCGGTTCCTCGATCTCTATGACACCGCTTTCCAAACTTTCATAATTTCGAGGTATTCGATGAAAAAGCCTCTCTGTTTTCTGCAACGGTCTGTCGGAACCATGAAAGACTATATTTGCTTCTTTCATCGTGTATTTTTTTAATACATTTGGCTTTACCAATGCTTTCGCCGTCGGGTCGATCGCTAACATATTACCGAGAAATACAATATGCAATCCGATAATGTTGATATACGCACCAAAGGAAAGTTCTTTTGTATCATTGACTCTTTCTGCATCAACATACGTTCCGTTAGAACTGTGATTCTCAATACAATACCCTTGTGGAGTCTTTACAATTTTTGCATGAAGCTTTGATACTCTTCCTAAAAAGTCATATGAGATATCATTTTCTTCTCCTTTACCGATCGTAATACTTTGGGCATTGCCAATCATATATTTTGTAAAAGAATGGAAAGCCGACTGCATACCTCTTACAATGATCACAAGCTTTTCTCCATACTCTGTCACAAGCTGTACAATATCGTTAGCAGCTAACGGCTTCTTTTCCATTCTGACGTTTTCTTTTCTTATCGCATAATGGGATGAACGTTTAATGCTCCATTGCTCTGTAAATACTTCCATATGCAATGTGATATCATCCTGCAAATAAAAATCTTTGCTACGCAAAGTCACTTCATAATCTGCATTATCAATTGATGGTAATATATATTCTTTAAATGCTTCTTTTGAATATATTGCTAATATATAATTCAATGTCTCACCCTCTCATTTGTAAGTGCATCCATTAAAGTATGCTCCCGCACTTCTTTTGTCTGCTGTTCAATCTGTTCTGTATATTTTTTCTTTTTCTTACTGATAAGTACAAGAGCTATGATACAGGCACATAGTCCCACTCCTTCTAATCCTAATATGATCCACTCACTCATCCTAGCTCCTCCCTGCTGTCAGGTACGACTAAGAGCACTGACATTTTTATGCCAGCGCCCTGTACCGCATGATCTGCTGTTTTTATGAAATAATATTGTCATTTAATGACTCAGCTAATCCGGCATTTTCTGATTCTGCCTGTTCATATGCCTGTGCAATATTATTCAGATCTTCTACATGCTCATTGATCATCTTTAATAACAATGCAATGTCATCATCCAATGCTTTGAATTTTCTCTTATATGCATTTGCAGCATCACCCTGCCATACGGTTCCTGATATTGTATTGACTGTATTTGTCATACCACTTGTTAATGTTTTGATCGCATTTCCTACTGATCTGAATTCTGATGCTGTTGATCTGAGTTTTTGTGTACTTACTTTTAATGTAGCCATATCCTATCCTCTCTTTCTGATCTGTCCGGCAGATCATATATCTGTTTATCCATTCTTCGTTATCCTGCTCTTTTTTAATGATACGTTCTCTGTGAAGCAATATTGGCTACTTTCTGCTCTGTAGTCTCATACTTCTTAACGATCTCTTCTAATTTGTTGCAATAATTCTGGATTGCAGTATGGAATTTATCCATCTTTGTCTTATCTGTATTAAATGCTGCATGGAATTTGTCATTTGCATCACCGTCCCACTGCTGGTTCAATGCTGCTTCAAGCTCTACAAGCTTTGAGATCTTATTGCTAAGCGTAGCGTTTTTATTGATCAGATCCTCCTTTTTTCTTCTTAATTCCGATGGTGTTACTGTAAATGTTTTTGCCATAATACATTTCCTCCTTTTTATTGGTGCTTTTATTTAGACGTTTGTAATGGTTCACAAACGCTGCTGCCTTTGTCTCTTATACTTTAATCTCATCCACAAGCTGTCCGACTTTGCTTTCAGATTCTTCATATTTGCCTTGTGCATTGGTTTCATATGTATAAAGCTTTGTCAGATTACTGATCATCGTTTGAGCCTTTTCGATATCATCATGAAATGCTTTCTTGAACTGCTCACTACCCGGACCATCCCACATCCGGTCAAGCTCTTTTACATGATCACTGATATCACCTAATGTAGAGTTGATATTGTTAATGCACGTCTGTATCGTCTGAGCATCCTTTGATAAACGGGATGTGTTCACTTTTATCTTGCCCACGTTATATCACCTTCTTTCTGTATGCCATCCTACTCTTTTGTCTATAGCTAACATAGCATAAACTTTCTTTGACAAAAGAATATTTGTCATTTTTTGCTTTGATCTTGTAAAAATTGCAATGATCTTTCCAATTTTCATCAAGAATTTAGTGATATTACCGTAAAAACCGAAAGTGCTATCATCAACAGGAAGATGCACCCAACGATTAGCAAGACGCAAAAAAACGATCTTGCATAATTTCTAAGATTAACGTTATTACTTAATCCGCCCAAAGCTGTGATCAGCAGAAATATCCATCCTATCAGCGGAATAGCAAATAATAAATTATAGCCAAAATATCCCCACATACTTAATGGTGTATAATCCAAGCTTGGATTATAATCAGGGATAATAGTGTGTATTTGTGGAGACTGTGTCATCATATTGGGGTTCATATTCTGATTCATTCCCCACTGTGTACCATATGGATCATTGTACCCATATGGCTGCTGATACGCTGCATGCGGATCATAATATCCATTCTGTCCCTGTGACGGATAACCGGTATTTTGTTGGTTATATGCATTCTGGTTATTATATGTGTTCTGCTTTTGTGACGGATAGCCGGTATTTTGACCGTTATGCATATTCGTGTCTGACATTTTAGGCTGTGCAGATACCTTTCTGCTTTGACTGTCACCATCTGAATTATTCTTGACCGGCTGTGTTGAGATCTTAGCAGGCTGTACTTTTGCACTATTCTTTGGCTCTTCAAAAATCTGCCCGCACCACATACAGAATTTTGAACCTTCTTTGTTTTCTTTTCCGCAATGTTTACATATCATATGTATCTCCTCCTCATCAATTGCTTTTTGATTATGCTCTTGTTCTGCCTTTCGATCATTTTTCCTAAATCGTTCCATGTTTTTCTGTTCTATACGCACAATAGCATATGCTCCCGATACAAAAGGAAAATGTCATTTTGTATCAGGAATTTTTGTACTATTTATAGATTGTCTAATTCACAAAAAGATGTTTTCTTTTATTGAAGTAGATATAATTTAATACAACACAAATAACAGTTCCAAGCAATGATACAATGATGTAGGATCCAAAAACAGCTGCTTCAAATCCAAGTGAACCGTAAATAATTGCTAATCCAATGTAATATAAAACAGAAGCCGCCAAATTAAATATTAAATAACCGATATACCACTTCCATGCATCCTTTTGAAACTTAACAAGCTTTTGTCTGACAAGAACACACAAAACACTCGCAATAACAATTAAAATAATATATATAACATCCGCAGCTATAAACGCTCCTGAAGCACCATACATAAATTCCTGACCCTCTTTTGAGCCAAATACACCTCCCTGTACTAATAACACTTCAATTGCGACAGCATTAAAAAGAAGTATCAGAATGTATTGTACTTTTACAACAAAGTTGTACCAATTCATCGGAAGCGGACCCCTCGTACCTGTCTGATATCCGTTCATTCCCGGCTGTTGCTGGTACGGATTCTGTTGATACTGCTGTGGATTTCCGGCTCCTCCCGGTTGCTGGTACGGATTCTGCTGATATTGTTGTTGGTATCCGGCTCCTCCAGGCTGTTGCCGGTATGGATTCTGTTGATACTGCTGTTGGCTTCCGACTGCCCCGGTTTGTTGCTCATATGGAGTCTGTTGCTGCATTTCCCTGTTGTACTGTTCTTCAAAAATCTGCCCGCACCACATACAGAATTTTGAACCTTCTTCGTTTTCTTTTCCGCAATGTTTACATATCATATGTATCTCCTCCTAGTTGCTATATTCAGGCATTTACGAAAATGCCATCCGCTTTATTTGTATTTTTAAAATAGCATGATCATTTCCTGATTCTGACCAAATGCTACTCTCGTACCTTTTCCTACTCGAATCTTCTGATTCATACTAAGATTCTGTGACTGTTGTCCGCTATATAGGATTGTTCCATAACCAAAACTGACAATCTCATAAAACATTCCGGACAGATCCATCCGTATTGCACATTGTTTTACCGCTACCGACGGATTTGACAAAACAAGCTGGCAAGACTTCGCATCCCGTCCGATCGTTATTGTTTCTCCTTTCTTTAAAGTAAGCTGTGCACCTTTTAGTTCACCTAACTCGTAGTGAAGCTCTCCTGAAACCATCCTATCTTGTCTAGGCTGCTGCAAGCCCATATTGTTCCGGATATTTTGTCCTGCATGATCTCTTAGCTGCACTTCCGATCCGGTGCTTATACCATTTTTACTATTCGGATTGGAATTGTAAGATATCTCTCCTAACTGCTGACCGACCGGGATATTTGGCATTATGCCATCCTGGATGATCTGTCTGGTCGGCATCTCATCTGTTTCAACTTTATCTTTCACAAAAAATGTGATTACCATCCATACTGCAAGAAGAACCACTCCTACTACTGTTACGTACAACGCTGTACCATCAAAGGATTTAAGTAAACCTTTTGTCGTACCCGTAGATATCTTCATCGTGGCTGCAAGCTTCTGAATGTCTATTCCGAGTTCTTTTAATTGCTTGTACATTTCGTACAGCAATTGATTATTTTTTGTTGTATTTCCAATATATCTGTTTAGCTTAACCGCTATCTTTGCCGGGATTGTCAGATACCAGACTGCCTGTTCTATGATATAAAGGAGCAGATAGCCACCCGATGCGATCAATGAAACGGTAATCTTTTTCTTTTTTAATCCCGATAGTAAAATGATGACAAAAAGAGTAATCGAACCAACCAGGAAAAAGGTAACACGTACCTTATACAGGTTGATAAGCTTCACTGTCTGCTCTCTTGCACTTTTGTTAATTGCTCCGACAAAAATTCTTTCATCATCATCCCGGCTAAAAATCCTATTTGCAATGGTCTGTGATGATGTTGTCAATAATTGCAATCCACTATAAGAATAGTCCTGTAATTCTGAGTTTTTATTAATCTTTTTTCGCTGCTTTTTGATCTCTTTTTCTGTTTCTTTTCTGACAAGATCTGCTGCTGTAGAATTTGCAGAATTCCACAGATTTGATAAAATATCATCACTATCTGATTTTAATTCTTCTTTGAGTACATCATAGAACTTATCACCCATGCAATCTTCCATCATATCGATTACGCTTAATGCAATCTGCTTTTCCGATACATGAAAAACCGGAGAAAAAATCGGTGTGAAAAGGATCACACAGATCAGACAGCCGACAGCCATCTTCCATGTATTCATTTTTCTTATACGCATCATATGTATCTCCTTTTAAGTTTTGACTTTTGCACTTGTCTTTTGCTATTCTCTTTATACACTTTACAATCGTTCCTATGGTTGCTTTGTCTGTTTCTCACCGTAATTTGTATAAATTGTCCTCATTTCCGAGATAAAGCTCTTCTGTCGATGCAAGATAATATTCTTTTCCTTTCTCTAATCGTGTGCCATCTCCTAAAAATGTGCCATTTTTTGAAAAATCAGTGACACGATACTTATCCAATGCACCCACATATACGATCTCGCAATGTTTTCTGCTTACCTGTGTATCCGTGATTACATACTGGCATTGTGTCACATCACGTCCTAACACAACTTTGACATCACTGGGAAGTGGTATCAGCTGCCCGATATGACTTCCTCTGATACAGATCAAGCCACCGGTTTTATCTTCTGATAAAGCAAGACTCTTTGTTACCTGCATTGTTGACATATCATTTTCCAAGTTCCCCATATTCCCCATCCTTTCTTGCATCCAGCTGTAATCTGACACTTTCTGTATATTTCCTGCTGATCGGAATTGTAATATCTTCCAGACTGATCTCTGTTCGTGAATACCCTGATATAAACATCGTATTTACCAGATAACTCTGATGACATCGTAAAAAGTCATACGATTCCAAAACCTTTTGCAAGTCAGACAGCTTCGCATAAAATGTCACTTTACCATGCAGCAAATGTGCGATCACTTTTCTGGTATCTGCTTCAAAATATTTCACCTTATCAAGAAGAAGCTTTTCCTTGCGTCCATTGATATTGACATGTAAGCAGCGGGAATTCTTAGAACGCTCATAAATATAACGTCCCAACTCATCTTCTAATCGAGGATATTGTATCGGCTTTAGCAAATAGGAAAATGCCTGATAAGTATATCCATCAAAAACATGCTCTTTTGAAACAGTCACAAATATAATATCCACATCAACCTGATGCATACGGATATACTTTGCCGTCTCAATGCCATCCCGTTCCGGCATATGTATGTCTAATAAAAGCAGATCACAGGTAAATGTTTTCTCTTCTACTGCCTTGACCACATCCTTTCCGGATGAAAATGTTGAAAATTCCACTTCACCATATTGAAAAACAATATGACTGACCATATCTTTCAATTCATCCTGTATGATCTTTTCATCATCACATATTCCAATTCGCAGCATACGCTCCTCCCTCTTTTCGTTCTCAGACCGTCTTATCTTTTTTTCTCTCTAATTTTTCTTTATTCCTTATCCGACCTGAATTGCTTCATGCTGGTTGCCAAGATAGATCACAGTTCCCGGTGCGATTGCCGTATAACTACCTGCAGATACCATTGCTCCGTTCGATAATCTGGTTCCGTTAGAAGAATAGTCTGTCACCTGATAATTTCCACTAGCTGCATCAAAGCGAATACCACAATGTCTTCTGCTTACCTTCGGATATTGGAAAACGATCGAACTAAGTGCCGGATCACGACCAAGTATCATTTCCTCTCCTGCGCGGAAAGTAAAAGTCTTTCCCTGATGTTCACCACTGACTACCGTAATTCTTCCTTCCGGCTGCGAAGTTTCAAAATAATATGGACTTGTACTGTCTCCGGTAAAACCTCCATTCGCTCCGACATTATTCATGTCTCCGGCAAAGCCTCCATTCGCTCCGACATTATTCATGTCTCCGGCAAAGCCTATGTTCGCTCCGACATTATTCATGTCTCCGGTAAAGCCTCCGTTCGCTCCGACATTATTCATATCTCCGGTAAAACCTCCGTTTGCTCCGACATTATTCATGTCTCCGGCAAAGCCTCCGTTCGCTCCGACATTATTCATATCTCCGGCAAAACCTCCGTTCATTCCACCGTTATCTCCAAATACGTCTAAATTTTCCTGTGAAAATTGCCAGTCATCGGAATCATTAGCGGCTTTTGGTCGAAATGCTGTCAGAAAAAGAACTCCCATTACGATCAAAACAATACCAAGAACCAGCGACAACATACTTCCCCAGCTAGAAAAAGCTGCAGACATCTCCGAAATTGCATATTTCCCAACTCCGCTGATATCGAAAAGTCCGCCTTCCATGCACTCGGCACTTTCAATATATTTAGAAATCTTTCCCCACATCATGCCTGGAAGTGCAAACTGAATGAGCAAATTCGATAGTACCGTCAAAGCACCAACTCCGATCAGACCCGGTGCAACCATTTTTCGAAGTGCAAGCACGAGGATCATAACGATCAAAGCTGCTGCAACCGGCAGAAGCAGCAAGATACCATTCAAACGCAGACTGCTTTTAATTCCGCTTTTTGCAACATCATCTTTCTTTGCTGCATCATATTGGATCACATCAAAAAGCATCTTGTCATTCTTATTTACCGTCAACATCCACTTTGCTAAGGCAAGTGTTGATTTACTTCCTACATTTTTGTCTCCCAGTCTGGAGCGTACTTCTTCCAATGTATCTTTTCGTTCCGAACCGCCGACATCAAATTCTTTGATCGCATCCTCTGCTCCGGCTTCCAATGCTTTTTTCTTATTCTGTTCCTTTGCATGTTGATTCACCTTGACTGCTGTATCTACATATTTCACTTCTGTCACATCAATTCTCGGCAAGAAAAGTGTGATCACAAGGAGTAAGAGCAGTCCTGCTCCGGTAACAATCTGCCAGTTCAATTTTTTTCCTTCCATCTCAACCTCTTTTCCGCAGTTACTTTCCACTGCTGTTATTCATTTGTCTTTCATAAACATGCTTTTTTAGCTGTTATCTTTTATAGCATCTCTTATCGCATTCTTTTATAACGCTTCGATAAGAGCTTTTTTCAGTTCTGTTACAGACCGGTATCTGTTATGAAAGTCCACATCCATACACTGTTCTACGATGCGAAACCATTTTTTCTTAATATGAACCTTATATTTTCGAAACGGCAGAAGCTTTATACTGTCGCTTTCAAGTCTTGTGATCACATCGGGAGGTTTATGCCCTGTCAGCATGTAATACATCATTGCTCCAAGTGCATAAATATCTGTCCATGCCCCTTCATCTTTTGGCACACCAAGTTTTGCCGTCCGGTATTGCTCCGGTGCTGCAAAGTCGGGCTTTAGAAATGCTGCTGCCAGATTCGGTCTGGTATCGTACCAGTATTTTGCTGCTCCAAGGTCGATCAAAACTTCCCTGCCTTCTTTTGTCTCCATAATATTTCCCGGTGAAATGTCACTATGTACAATCTTTCTGTCATGCAGCTTATCAAGGCTATCTAGTACCGGAATAAGGATCTCACATACTCTTTCCGGCGAAAGTGCCTGCCCCTTTGCTTTCATCTTTTTTCCGATACTTGTCCCGGATATGTATTCCATCACCAGATATGCCGTATCATTTTCTTCAAAATAATCGTAGGCTGTCACAATGCCTTTCTCATGAATAAACTCCGCTGTCATTTTTGCTTCTTTTCGAAAAGAATCCATGCCAAAACGATACGGTTCGATCATGGCAGAAGACTTTACTGTTACAAAGCGATCTTCTCTTTGTGCCCATTCCGAAGGAAAATATTCTTTGATCGCAACATTTCTTCCAAGATTGATATCTTCACAAAGATACGTGATTCCAAACCCACCAATCCCTAAAGGACCGATCACACGATACCGCTCTTCTAAAAAAGTATCTGTCGGAAGTACCTGCTTTGCTTCTTCATAATGCATGGTCTGGATCACAGGCTGTATCTTCACTTCCTGCTGTGTCATATGTTTGATCGATTCTAACGATTCTTTTGCATCTTCTTCTGTCTGATAAGAAACTTCTAAAATTTTATATTCATCATAATCTGCATATTGAAGAACCTTTTGAGCGATCGTTTCCTGCTTTTGACGGATAATGTCTGCAACTAACAGTAACGAACGGGCATAAGCCTTTCGTACCGTAAACAAAAAGCATTTGATCTCCAAGACAGCATCGTAGGCACGCCAGATACGCAGATTCTTCCTTTCAAAGAAAAGACTGCCGATCATAAAACGTTTTCCGATAATATCACCACGAAGCCATTCTCCTTCCTGCCTCTCTTCTTTTGGATCGTTCTCCTCTTCAAAAGAAAAGCCGCATACAGGACAATGTTCCCATTCTTCGTCCCATTCCTGAAAACATCCCTTACAAATTTTACTCTTCATGCTTCTTATCTCCTCGTTTCCGGTTCGTGATCGGATTCCTTCTTCTGTCTGTTTATTCTGTCTATTGATTATCTAACTGCTGCCGCAGATACTCCATTGCTGCTTCTTCCCTGCTCTTATCCGGAATATATCTGTCAGAAACAGATGCAGACTGATAAACCGGCTCGTTACCATCCGCTTTCTGTCTTCCCGGATAATTCTGATATTCCGGCTCCGTAGGCTGGATTCTTTCTATTACTGCCTGATTAGTTGTGTATATATGGTCATTTGGTGCCTGATTTGTTGTATATACACTTCCGTTCGATGCCTGGTTTATTGTGTTTGTGTTGTCATTTGACATCTGATTTACCGTATATATACTTTCATTCGATGACTGATTTGTTGTGTTTACATTGTCATTTGATATCTGATCTGTCATGTATACATTTCCATTCGACATCTGTTCATTCTGTCTTTGCTGCATTTCAGCTTGCCAGTTTAGCGGTACTTTTTCTCCCGGAATGCATTCACCATATAACGCATAATACAGATCTGCCATGCTTTGAAAGCGGTCTTTGATCTGAACACTCATTCCTTTTAACAATGCCATGTCCTGTCTTTCCGATATCGGAATGCCTAATGCCCGAAGAGATTGCAATTGATCATCTGCAACACGTTCGAAAGCTTTTTGCAATTTGACATGGCTTAGCAGATAATAAATACTTGCACTCAGGCTGTAGACATCCGTCCATGGTCCCTGATTGCCGTTCCGGTCATATTGCTCGATCGGTGCATAACCATGCTTGAGTAAGATTGCATTGTCCTTTTCGCCATGAAATTCTTTGGCAGCACCAAAGTCAATGACTTTGACTTCAAACTTTTTATTGATCATAATATTGTCAGGACTGATATCACGATGAATGATATTTTCTTTATGTACGGTATTCAATGCAATAATGACATCTTTTAGCATCGGCAACAGAATGTTTGCCGGAATGCGCTTTCCTTCATAACACTTGGCATATTGCCTGAGGTTAATCCCTTCTATATATTCCATGACAATATAGGCTGTCCGGTTTCCATAAAAGAAATCACGGATCGATACGATTCCCGGAAGCGCATAGAATCGGGAAAGATTCTTCGCTTCATTGATATATGAACGAAGACCGCCAAGATAGGCATTGACCGCTTTTTGCGTCTTCGTTGTCAAAACATCCATGCTGTATTGTGTAGATGTAGATGTCGTCGTAGACGCCGTTGTCATCATTGCCTGTGTAGTATCTCTGGCAGCCACGCCTCTTGGAAAATATTCCTTGATACATACCCGCTTACTTTGATAAAAATCCCAGCCGACATAAGTAATTCCAAAACCGCCAATACCGATCACACTTCCTATCAGATATTTTCCATTCAGGATCTCATAGGGTGGCATACTGTTTGCCGGCTTTTGGTATCTTGATAAGACAAAACCACACTTCGGGCAGGGCTTTGTGATATCCTCCACGATTTCCATGCATCCCATACAAAGCTTGTTGGGATCTACCAGTTTCTTTCCCATAATCTTCCTCGTTTCTATCGGTGAGTAGTTGTTTTTGTCTACCTGATCATTGTTTACTGTCTGCGTTGCTTTTGCATCCGTGTAAAGTAAAAAGAAATAAAGCGAACAGATCACCTATTATTTGCATCCTCTTTTATGTCATGATTGTCAATCTATAACGAAATTTGCATCTCTCGTAAGACTATCATCGTCTATATCTTTCTTCTTTGCCTTCTTTTTGCTTGATGATTTCTTCTTATTTATTGACTTTTCCGTCGTCGGTGCCTGTGTCTTTGTCGGTGCAACGGTAGGCTCTACCGTTGGTTCCGGTGTCGGTGTTGCTTCCGGTCCTTTGCTGACCCAGAGAATTACGGTATCTACATGATTGACATTCAGCTTATCTGCCATATTCGTATTGACTTTCGTTCCTTTTTTCGGTTCCTGTCCGTCTCCTACGATCGTGCCAATCTTTGCCGTATCATCGAAAAGCTGATTGATCTTATACTTTACTTTGATATTCTTCTTTGCAAGTATCTTCTTTGCCTGTGCAACCGTCTTACCTGTCAGATCCGGCATCTTTACCACATAGTCCGACTCTTTGCCCCAGGACAGATACAGCTTGAACTGATCCATATTCGATAATGCTAAGACCGAGCCGGGCTGTACGGTCTGGTCATAGCAGATATCTTTTGGTACATCCTTGTTATAGTGTTCAAAGATCATCTTGTCTTTGTTCTTGTTATACAGATCACCAAAACGCACCGCCAGATCCTGTTCGATCGCCGCCTTGTCACTGTTTTTATAATCAATAATGCTTACTTTGCTACTGCTTGCGACCGTAAAGTTTAAGGTCGTTCCTTTTGTAACTTTCTGTCCTTCGTTACTGTCCTGTCCATCAATCTGGCAGCGAATGATCTTATCTTCCGGTTCATCCTGATGATATTCATAGGTGTATGCTGTCTTTAAGCCAAGGTTCTTTGCTTTCTGATCGGCTTTTTCAATCTGCGTGCCGAAGCTTACCCAGTCAGGCATACCATTTGCACTTTTACTTTCTCCGGTCTCGATCTGCTTATGCTGTGTCAGGTTCATGCCAAGGGCAACCGAACCGCCCGCCAATGCGATCACGGAAACCACGATTCCGGCTTTCGCAGCAACCGGTAATGATGCGATCTTTTTCCCAAGACCTTTGATACCTTTTTCATTCTCTTTCATATCATCCGGCAAGATCCACTCCGGTTCATATACCGGCTCAAAGTCTGCTCCGTCCAATGCTTCCATGAACTCCTGCGCACTCTGTAAACGAAACTGTGGCTGGATACTCAGACACATCATAATCGCAAACTCTGCCTGTTGTGGAATCTTCACACCAAGCTCTGACAGACTTTTTAACTGATCATTTGCAATCCTTTCATTGGCTGCCTGAGGTTTCTGCCCTGTCAACAGACGATAAAATAACGCGGCCACTGCGTACAGATCGGTATAAGGTCCCTGCTTTGCTTTTTTGGAATACTGCTCGATCGGTGCATAACCGACTTTCAAGACAATATCCGAATGCGGATTTGCCATCTGTGTCACATACTTTGCCGCACCAAAGTCGATCAGCTTGATCACACCTTCTTTTGTCACAAAGATGTTGTCCGGTGCAATATCCCGGTGCAATACTCCTCTTTTGTGAATATCACGAAGGATATGAAGTACGGTTAAGACCACACGACGACTCCACTCATATCCGGCTTTATTATTCGTCTCTTTTAAGATCTGCTTGACATCCATTCCTTCCAGGAATTCCATCACAATATAACCGGTGCCGTTCTCTTCAAAGAAGTTAAAGATCTTAATAACGCCTTTGACATCCTGTAAGTTGGCAATGCTCTTCGCTTCTTCTAAGAACTGGTGCAAGCCGAGCCGGAAACGCTGCTGTTTCGTTGTATCCGTCAGTGTCACGGTCGCACCATCCTGTGAACGCTTTGAAAGCATCCGCGGATAATATTCCTTGATTGCGACACGACATTGTAATACCTGATTCCAGCCGATATAAGTGATGCCAAAGCCACCTGCTCCCAAGACTTTTCCTACAACAAACTTGTTCTGTAAGACCGTACCCGGCTTTAAGAACTTTGTCGTATCACAGGAAAGCTGAAGCGGTTCACCACAATGAGAGCATGTCGTATTCTCTTTGTCATCAATGGGCTGCATACAGCTATAACATAGTTTCATATGTATTCCTCATTTCTGTTGATTGTGAATATTAAATATTATAAGAATTCTATTCTCACTTAATATATTGTCTTGTTTTTTGCAGTATCATTATCTTTTTTTGATGATGATTTTTTCGTTTGACTTCTTGACGGTGTATTAGTATGCTGAACCGGTGGCTGTGTTGCTACAACTGCAGGTGCCTGTGTTGGCTCCTGTGTCGGAACCGGAGTCGGAAGTTTGATATTGACAACAACGGTATCACCTTTCTTAAAGCAGCCATCCACTTTGCCACTCTTGCTTTCAATCTTTCGAACGCTTTCGATGATCTCTTTCTTACCGGGTGCGTTGCCCTTTCCATCCTTGACATTGACACCAAGTGCTTTTAGATCACCGACTGTTGTACTGCCAAGTGCAAAGCGTTTCTCTACGATAGAAAAGATTGCTCCGGTTGTCTTACGTGCATCGTAAGTCTGACCTTCTTTTATCTTGTCACTTAAGCTTACAATCGTATTCGCATTCTTAGTAAAACTGTAATATCTTTCTTTGACGAGCTTACTTCTCTCCTGTGCGGTTCCTTTCTGTGCCTTTGCTTTTGCAGGATCCGTGCTGTACTTCATCGGAACAGCTGTATAATCCCTGCCAAGAAAATCGTTACGCTTCACTTTATCTACATAGAAGAACGGACCGGTATAGATCTTGATCGTCAATGAAGATTTGTCTGCTACCTTTAACGGGTTTGGCAGGCTTTCGCTGTCTTTTGGTTCATAGGTCTTATTCTGATACGATACAGACTTAACCATTCCATATGGCTGTGAGTTATCCTGCTCTTTGTCATCTAATGTATATGGGATCTCATCACTTGACGGACAGAAAGACCACCAGTTTGCTAAAAACGTACATTGCTCTTTACTCTCTACTTCGATCTCTGCCGCAGGCTTATTCGCACTGTAATCATTCTTCTTCATATAACTTGTGATCGCGTTCCACTTCGTACCGCCTGCAAGTTTGTTATTCTCTGTATGATCTAAGAAAGATGTGATCAGATCTTTCTTTGCGTCCACATCATAGTAGTAGGTAACGTCTAATGTCTCTTCTTTTAATCCATTTTTCTTCCATGTCTTTAAGAAAGACTGGATCGTAGTCGTATCATTTGGCTCTTTGAATGTTGCTACTTTTGTATTTCCCGAAGTGACCTCCCCTTTGTTACGGTTCATAAAGACAAAGATACCACCACCGATCACAACACAGGTAAATACAGCAACCAGACCCTTGACCCAGATAGGAATCTTTCCGATATCATTCTTCTTTTTCTTTACTTTGATCCGCTTTGTGTTACCGGAAGTCAGTTCTTTCATAAAGACTTCCGCAGATGGTGTACGATCCTTCTGATAAATGTTTAATGCATTCATCAATGCATTCTCATCACTTTCCGAAATCTTCACACCCAGCTTGGACGGAGCTTCTAACTCATCCACCAAGGCACGATCGACAGATTCTGCAGGTACTTTGCCTGTGATCATACGATACATCACTGCACCCAGTGCATAGACATCCGTCCATGGTCCTCTGACACCACGACTTCGGTACTGCTCTTCCGGTGCGTAGCCCTGCTTTAAGATAATGGCAAGACTCTTTGAGTTCGCTGTTGTGACATAGCGTGTCGCACCAAAATCAAGCAGCTTAACCTCTCCGGTATTGCAAAGGTAGATTGTCTCCGGTGCGATATCGCAATGGATGATATCCATCGGATGTACTTTTGCAAGTCCCTGTAAGAGCCGGAGCAAGAGAGCTTTCGCTTCTTCTACGGTGTATTTCTTTCCTGCATTTAAGACTTGTGCTAATGTCTGTCCTTCTAAATATTCTGCAATCACATATCCGGTATCATTTTCTGCGATACAGTCATATACCTGTGTAATACCATCCACTTTGCCTAACTGCTGAATACGGTTTGCTTCATTTAAAAATGTCATTAAGCCCTGATTAAACTGCTCTTCTGCATCTCCCGAATAAATCGTTACTTCGAGTTCTCCCTCGGAACGTGTCGAAAATTCACTGGGCAGATATTCGCTGACTGTTACTTTCTGATTCGTCTCGGCATTCAATCCAAGATATTTGATAATGTAGCCGCTATATTGTAAAACACGTCCTACAATATATTTGCCGCCAACAATACTTCCGGGTGTCAGATAATAGGACTCCTGTGTCAAAGTGGTCTCATCATATCCACAGTGAGGACACTTTGTCAGTGCATCATCCATCTGTTCCATACATCCCATGCATAATTTCATCTTTGTTTCCTCACTTTCATCGAACTTTTAACTTTTGAACCTGTTCACTATACATATATTTCTTAGTAAGAAGCTTTCCCTTTTTGACCGGTTTCTTTGTATTCCAGAAACGTATTCTGAAAGAATATGTTCCTTTTGAATATTTTCCTCCTGCCGGTGCCTGAATTTTAAACTTATCTGTTGCCATATACTGATATGCTGCTTTTTTTCTTGCTTCTACCGTGTAACAACCTATCTTTTTCACTACTGACTTATTTTTAATGATAATAGTGAATTTAGTTCTTGATTTATTGATTTTTACTTTAAACTTTGGTGTCGGAACTTTTGTATTGATCCAAATGGTAGTTGATGTTTTCTTACTTTTCTCTGTAATAATCACCTTGATCGCATTCTTACAAAGGCTTTTTACCTTGATCGTTCCCTTGTTATTCTTTACACTGACCTTCAAGCATTTCTTCTGATTCTTTTTTGCTTTCGGTACAATCGTAATCTTAGAACTTGCTGTGATCGTAATAGAAGTTCCTAAGCTAACAGAAATTTTTTGATTGTTTTTCACATCTTTGCCATTGATTGTAATCTCTGGAATCGGAGTCGCTGTTGGGGTTGGTGTTTCCGTCTGCTGTGTTGGTGCAGGTGTAGATGGTACCAACGGATTTTTTGTCGGTGAAGGTGATGGATTTAATGGGTTGTTAGATGGCGATGAATTATCCTTCTTTACTTTTACTGTAAAGTTTAATGTTGTAGCTGTTTCTCCTGCACTATAATTCATTGATGATGCTACACTTGCTTTGATCGTATATTCGCCCGGCTCTATCTTCTGCAAATCTGATACTGTCAAGTCTTTATATTCTGTATCTGACTCTGACTGCTTTTTCACACTATACGTCACCGTACTATTTCCCGGATTGCTACCTTTTGTCAATTCTGGTAATTTTATATTTGTATCTCCTTGCATCCATTCACTAGTCCAGTCAGATTGAAATGCAGGTGTTATAGATGCTTTTTCAATTGTAAATTCAGCAGTAGCTTCTCCTGATGCATATGTATCTTTCTCTGGGACTACTACTTTTACATAATACGTTCCTGCATACGTTGGTACTTCTCCATCTCTCGCTGCACCATTATCTGTTGTCGTTTTATTTTTACAATCTGCATCTGTGTAATATGTATATGTTAATGTAACTTCGTTATAAGATGATGTTATTTTATTCCCATCTCCATCCTCAATGGTTGTACTTGGAGATTTTACTGTGTTTCCATAGATCCAGTCATCTATTGATATTGCTACTGCAATTTTTTTCTTATCTTTCGGTTCTACAGTAAATTCCACTATATCTTTTCCACTCGCAAATTCATAATTAGCATTATTTATTGCAGCCTTTAATCGATATGTTCCAGCAGGTAATTTTTTTATATCATCCTTACTAATAGCTATATACTTTTCTGTATAAATTCCATTAGTTTTTGTATCATATGAATAGGTTATCTCTTCTGAATACTCTTGATTATTTGATACATCTTTTACTACTGGATAAGTAAATTCTGTAAGATCATCTCCCTCTTTCCAACCTTGCATTTCTAGATTTAGCTCTGCTTTTTTTATTTCAAAACTACTTTTCCCTTCTCCTGGTGCGTAGTCTCCATTTACTGGCACTTCTGCTTTTACATAATACGTTCCTGCATTCTTTGGTACTCCTCCGTCATCCACTGCACCATTATCTGTTGTTGTTTCTTTTGTGCAATCTGCATCTGTGTAATATGTATATGTTAATGTAACTTCGTTATAAGATGATGTTATTTTATTCCCATCTCCATCCTCAATGGTTGTACTTGGAGATTTTACTGTGTTTCCATAGATCCAGCCTTCCATATTTACTGTTACGTTGATTGCTGTACTACTAGAACCAGACGTATTTCCATCCTCTGCTCGTACCGGTACGGCACACAAATTCAGCACCATCACCATCGCCAGCACATATGCTAACACTCTTTTCTGTCTTATCTTCATAGTTTTCTTCCTTTCCGTAACCCTACGTTACTTTATGCTTTATCGTTCTTTATGATTGCTATCTTCTATCTTTCTTCAGATTGTGGAGCATGATCACGCTGATGATTCCGCAGATCACAGCCACGACACCGAGGATTTCCCAGGTGTGTGCCAGATGCCCCAGTCCTCTGTTATAGAAATCATTGTGCTGCACCGGCTGGTTCGGTATTCCGCTGTCGAGTGCATTTAAGTTCGTTATGTTGCCAAGACCCTCCATTGCCCAGCGGCTTACGGTTACTAATGAAATCTTCTTTGACATTCCTTTCAATTCGAAGAGAACACCGGAGAAGAGTAACTGTATGATCAAGACAAATGGTGCGATCGCCATTGCCCGGTCGCCATTTCTAACAACTGCCGATACGATCAGTCCCATGGCCGCCGAAGCATAGATCGTCAGAAACATCGTTACCCAGATCTCTAACTGCGGCGTCGGCATAAAGAGGGCTTTCTTTGGTGCATGTTTCATCAGGCACAAGAAAACCGTTGTCAGGATCGTTGCCTGCGTCAGACAGATCACACCCTGTACGATATATTTGGAAATGATATATGTCCAAAGCCTTAAATTTCCCATATATTCACGTTTTAAGATCGGTCGTTCCTTACAGATCTCCTGAATCGTATTGAAAAGTCCGATCCAGATACCGGAGCACGATAACGCAAACATGATCGACTGTGTCGCACCAAAGACTTTAAAAGTCTCGGACTTTGCAACGACTTTTAGCAAAAGTGCGATCAAAAGCGGCTGCATCAGTAAAAGCGTCAGCCTTTGCTTATCGTTCCAGATCAGTTCAAAATATCTGGCGGTAAGCACTCCTAACTGCTTGATCGCAGATACCTGCTTTGCTGCTTTCTTTGGTGTCGGTCTTTCCTGCGGTGTCTGTGCTTTCTGTCTGTATTCTTCGATATAATTTTGCAAATACAGACGGTTCCAGCTATCCACATTGCCGGCAAGCTCGTCATATACTTCTACGAGATCCTTTTTCCCGAAGTAGAAAGTGATCTCCGATGGGGCACCACAATAACAGATCTTTCCACCCGGTCCCATGAAAATGACTTTGTCACACAGATGAATGCTCTGTGTCGTGTGGGTTACCATGATGATCGTCTTACCTTCGGTCTTAGAAAGTTTTGCTAAGGTATGCATCAGACTTTGTTCGGTATCGGGATCTAGTCCCGATGTCGGTTCGTCTAAGAAGAAAAGTCCGGGATCTGCAAGCATCTCGACTGCGATACTGGCTCGCTTCTTTTGACCTCCGCTTAACTTTCGGATATAAGTTTGTGCATGTTCTTCTAAGTCAACCATTTGCAATACCTTTGTGATACGAAGAAGCATCTCTGACTTACTCGTATCCGGTGGCATCTTCATCTTGGCTGTATAGTAAAGCATCTTTTTTAATGTCAGATTTTCATAAATGATATCCTGCTGTGGCACGAAACCGATCATGTTTTTCATCGTGTTAAAGTTCTTTTGCAAATCAATTCCGTTGCAAAAGATCTTACCGGTAATCTCGCTGTCAAAACCACTCATGGCATTCATAACCGTTGTCTTTCCGGCACCGGAACCACCGATGATCGCTACGAATTCATTGCTTCCGATATCACAAAAGACACGGTCTAAGATCTTCTTTCGGTTCCTGCCGGAACCTACGATCTTATCTACATTTTGCATCGAAAGCGAGATACCGTTCATCGCATTCTGGTACAAAAGCTGGCCATTCAGGATAAAGAATAAAGAATTGGCAATCTGGATCAGATCTTTTTCACCGACCTGACAGCTTCCCATGACACGCTCACCATTGACATAGACACCGTTCGTACTGCCATAATCAGCGATCATATATTGACCATACTCTTTCTTGATCGCTGCATGTTTTCTTGAAAAACTGCTGCTGTCAAGTGCGATCGTATTCCTCGGATCTCGTCCGATCGTTGTGATCCCATCCTGTAATGGTACGCACTTCCAGGCACTTTTGTTTTCCGAATTTGTAAAGATCATCGCAACCGAAGCTCCTGTATTATGATCCGGTGATTCGATACGCAGTATCATGTCGGCTGCATTCTTATGATAATAACGTTTTGCATCCATTCGGATATAGGTGTTGTTTTCTAAGATCCATGTACCGGTTGTACTTCCCATATCAGCAATATACATATCACTTCCAGTCATCTTGATCTTGCCATGCACAGGGGATACAACATTGCCTGCCGGAATTGTAATGTCGCAGTTTGCTTCATCACAACCAAAATACAACCGGTCTTTGTCAAAAAGACTCAGATCGTATTCATACATTTCTCCGTTTGCCAGTATGATCAATCGGTTTGCCTGTCTGGTATCGGTACTGTTGATATTGCCCAGATACGTTGTCGGTTCCAGCTGTTCTATTTTTGCCATAATCTTTCTCCGTCATTTGTAGCTTATTTTTGTTCTCCAAGATATGTTGCACAGATATCGTTGATCTCTTTTTCGGTATATCCGGCAGCATGATCAAAATTTGTAAGTCTGTTCGCATAATTGCTGATATTACCGGTTCCTTTTCCAAGCAGAACACAAGCCTGTGAACGGTCGATCAGTTTCTTGATCTTAGTCTGTCTTGCATTGTTTCCTGTCTGGAAGAATGTCTCAAATTTCTGCTTACGGATCGGATATGCATCATTTGCACTGACCTTTACATCCGACTGGTCAAGCAGACACCAGAGCATTCTCTTACAGATCAGCTGACTGTTCTTATCGGACTTTGCCGAAATCGCATATTTATCTGCATATGAGATCAGCATTTTATCATCTACAGTGGCTGCATATGTGACATACGCTAACTGCTTTAATGCATCATTGCTTCCATTTAGTTTAGAACGGTACCCGGCACCGGCAAGAGCACTGCTGCCATATAATCCGGATGGTTTGCCGTCAAAGATCCATGGCTTGCCGTTTGCTTTTTGGTTCATTGTGCTAAACTGTGTCATCTTTCCCGCAAATGCACCATCAAAATTTAATGTGCCTTTCTTATAATCAAAGCCTTCCCGATTGGTTAAGAATGTTGCAATCGTACTAAAGTAGGCATCTGAATATGTAATCTCCTGCTCATTATTTGCTTCGATCACATCTTTGATCTCTATCGTATCTTTTTTGCGGTCAGCAAAAGAACTGCTGCTCATTCCTGCTTTCTTTTTTATCTGCTCATCCATGGCAGATGTGTCATAAACATAAAGCTGTAAGACATCCAAAGCTGTCGGCATCTCTTTATAGTTTTTAAAATACGTCGGATACTGTGACATATACAGATATTGCGAAGTATCGATCGTATCATAGATATCTTTTAAGGAAGTAAGCGAATACTGCTCTGGATCTGCAACACGATCCGATAAGAACATATCCGGGAATTCTTTCGTTCCTTTCGTTGCCTGTAATGCTGCATCCATCGTTCCATAAGATGTCTCTGTTGTGACATCTACGACTTTGATCTTATCTCTGACTTTTGCATTTTCCTTTTTGATCTTTGTCAGCTCTTCTGATTCGCCGCTGACCGGTTCGGAAAATACTTCTGCAATATCGCTGTTGATCTCCTCTTTTACATCTGCATTGTCAACCCATACTACGACTTCCTCTGACTTGATCGATGAATCGATCAAGGGATTTGTCTTCTTCCAGACCGTCTGGAAAAGCCCGATCACAACGAGGATTGCTAATGTCAGGGAAACCGAAAGTCCGATCATCCAGTTTCTTTTTCTCTTTCTCTTTTTTAACTTGACTTTCGGATATTCTGCAATCCTTTTTCCTTCGATCGCATCCGATAACTGCTGGATATTCTGGAAGCGGAGCTCCGGTTTGACCGCCAGTGCTTCCATGATCGCACGGTCAAAGTTACTATCTATCTTGATTCCTAATTCCAATGGGGATTTTAATTCATCTTTATATTCACGCTCTGTCGATTCTACCGGTTTGATTCCGGTAACCATCTGATACAGGATCGCACCGATTGAATAAATATCGGTATAATACCCTTGTTTACTCCGATCACGGTATTGCTCCGGTGCGGAATACCCGACTTTGATCACCTTTTCGCCTGCCATACCTTCTTTGGTACTGTTTAACTGTGCCGCGCCAAAGTCAAAGACCTTAACGGATTCATCTCCTGCGATAAAGATATTATCCGGGCTGATATCTCTGTGAATGATTCCTTTCGCATGAATCTTTTTCACTGCTTCTATAACCGGTGTGATAATACTCAATACCGTATCCATATCATGAATTCTGCCCTGCTTTTCTAAGTAATCTTTTAAAAGCACACCATCAATGTATTCCATGATGATATAAGCAGTATTGTTTTCTTCAAAATAATCATAGACATTTACAATGTCTTTTGCCTTGCCAAACTGGGCAATACTTTGTGCTTCTACCATGAAACGTTTTAACTGTTCCTGATATTGTGTCTTTTTCTCTCCTGACAGTAAGCCGACTCTTCTTTCTCCCGGTGCACGGTTTACAAGTCCTGCCGGATAAAATTCCTTAACTGCTACGATCACGCCTAATGTCGTATCATAACATTTGTAGGTGATACCAAAACCCCCCATACCGATCACGGTACCTACGATAAAATGATTTCCAAGAATAGTTCCCGGAACTAAATAGTGCGGCTGGCTTGGAGGTGTCCCCTCTGCATATCCGCAGAAGGGGCATACTTCATATTTGCCTTTGACACTAAAGCAATTCATACATAATTCACTTGCCATAGTTTACTCCAATCTAAATTCGTTATCTTCATCTCCGATATCGATCACTGTACCGGGCTGTAACATGATCTCGATATTCTGTGGAAGGCAGTCCGCCTGTCCGTGAATAAAGCTTCCATTGCTGGAACGATCCAAAAAACCATACTGCTGTTTGCTTTCATGCCATGTGATCATACAATGATGTCTGCTGACTCTCGGTGCATCGGTAAAGACCAGATCATTACTTGCATCGCGTCCTAACCGGATTGATTCTTCTGCCCGAAACGGGATCTCGGCACCGGCATACATTCCGCGTATACCGACTAACACACCTCTTGGTACACCCGGCTGGTATGGTGCTGCGGCCGGTTCTTCCTCCTCGATCAGAGCTTCTGTTACCATATCCTGCGGCTCTGCAACAGTTCCAGGTATGTTTTGTGGTGCGATTGGCTGAGCCGGAATATTTGCATCCGGCATCATGCCATTGTCTCCCGGTATATTCTGTGGCATGATTGGCTGAGCCGGAATATTTGCATCCGGCATCATGCCATTGTCTCCCGGTATGTTCTGTGGCATGATTGGCTGATCTGACACCGGCTGGTTAGACGGATCTGCTTCATCTAAGAAGGTATACTTTGATTCAATCTGTTCCTTACGAATCTCTTCCACATCCGGTATCACAAGATCTTTTTTCTTTTGCAAACGAGGTTTTACAAAGAACTCTGCTACTCCTAATGCCGCTGCGATTCCTGATGATGCCAGATAAGCATATAAAGCCCATCCGTTTAAGAATTCCTGTGCATCATTTTTGGCTTTCGGCCATAAGATACTGCCTTTGACGGCAAGCAGGATATAACATGCACATACAAGAATCGCTAAGATCCCACTGATATTCTGACGGATTCCGCCGACAATACCGATCACACCGCCTACCAAAGCAAGCAGCATCGGAAGCAGAATACAAATGCCAAGAATGATCAGTTGTTTCTTACTGTCACCGGCGTACTGTGTGATGTATTTCCATGCCGTATAATTCTGGTCACTATAGTTTTCCTGTCGTATGATAGTCAAAGGTGCGATCACGAAAAAGAGACTTACGATCATGCACAAACCACCAAGTACACGAATTGTCTTTGCAGCTCGATTCATATTTCTCACCTCTCGCTATGATCTGTGTTTCAAAATGTCTGTCCAGTTGAACTGCTCTCCGCAAAGTGGCATAAAGATCAGATTGACTTCACCGATCGTAATCTTGTCATATGCTTTTAATTTCATCGGACTTAATACCACTTCATCATTCAGATAAACTAATTCGCTTGATTCACCCGGCTGTACCAGATATAAATGCTGCTTTGGCTCATAAACAACGATTGCATGCTTGTTTCTTGATACACTCTTATCTCCAACTAATGCAACATCCATCTTACTGTCTCGTCCAATAAAGTTCTTGCCGACTTTCAGATGGAAATCCTGTCCTAAATGGTTACCGTTGATCGCGATAAGCCAGCCGGTGCAAGGAGTTGTTACATGTTGTACCGGTGTCTGCTGAGAAGTTACAGCACTTGTATTCGTTTTGGCTGCCGGTGTTGTATCTGCTGCAAAGATATCATCATAAAATGCAACGGTATGATCATCATCCTCATCATCTGCTGCCACATTATTCATAACCGGCGCTGTCTGGATCTCAACACCTGTTGCAACGCCGCCACTAAAAGCATTATTTCCTGTTGCAACAGTTTCCGATGCATCCCGCATAAACTGCTGGCTGCCGTTCTGTGTCACATTGACATTCTGTGGCTGGATGTTTCCCATTCCTGTATCATTATTATTAAATCCTCCTGTGTTAAAATCGGATGGATCTAATGGTTCCGTTGCTCCGACACCATCTAATTCTTCTGTTACAAAAGCCTGTGTCACATCTTCTGCTGTTTGCACGCCTGCTGCGCAATGAGGGCATGTAGCGTACTTTTCTTTGTCATAAAAGTGTCCATTTTCACATCTGCATAAGTTCATAGTAATTCTCCTTTTCCGAATAGACAGAACGAAAAACTTTATAAGCTTTCTTCTATCTTTCTCTTGTAATTGTAGTTTCTTTATATTGTAAAATAGCAACGGACGTATTATCCTGCGAATGCGTATTCTGACGCACTGCTGCCATTACTAAATTCTCTGCTTTCTTTTGCATGGATACGTTAGGATTGTTAATGATCTCTTTGATCTGCCCATCCGGTAATGTCTTAGTGATCCCATCGCTGCAAAGCATCACAACATCTCCGTATTGCATCTCAAACGGTGTATCATTGACATCCATCAGACTGACATTTCCAATTCCCAAAAAGCTGATCAAAGCTTCTTTCTGTTTCTTTGCCTGTGCTTCCTGTAAACTCATCTGACCGCTGTTTACCATTTCCTGTAAACGAAGCATATAGTTGTGATCTCTTGTAACCTGAATCATCTCATTACTTCTAAGAATGTAGATACGGCTGTCACCCACCGATGCCCAGTAAAGCTTATTATCTTCTGCAATCACGGCAACCATCGTCGTGCCGGAACCCTTTCCTCCTTCTTTTGGAAAATCGTGGATCGTGCGGTCGATCGCTTTGATTCCCTGACGGAAAAACAAAGGAATATTGACATTAGGTTCTTTTTCAATCTTTTGAAATCCCTTTTTTAACATCTCTATTCCGGTACGGCTTGCTTTTCCGCCATCTGCCATACCACCCATACCATCACATACAACCGCTAACACCCTGGTCTTTTTATTTGCTGACAGCTTTTTGCCGGGTGATACATAGACCGCATCCTGCTGGTATTTTCTATTTCCTGTGTCTGTATATGACAAAGTGATCAACTCCGGTACGGTACGAACCACATGATGCGAAGCCTGTACTTCCGATGAACGCATTCCGGCCGGTCTGCCTGTCATTCGTGCATTTGCCCCAGAACCTGACTGCATGGAATGACTTGTCATTCCACTATTGGCGATTGCACCCGACTGCATCAAATGACCTTCCGTTTCATTTTTCTTTGCCTCTTTTTTTCTTCCAAACACGATTAATTCACCTCCATCTTGAAACGATATTTATCGGAAACCAGGAAAATCTCAGATCCCATCATTAATCGCTGAAACCTGTTTTTCCCGATAAGTCCCATTGCTGTATAAGTCCCATTGCTCGAATAATCCGTCACATAAATCGCGTTTTCCAAAGCTTCATAACGGATAGAGCAATGTACTCTGCTGATCATGCTGTCTTCAATGCAAATGTCGCATTCCGACATTGACCTGCCGATACGAACAGTCCGCCCCGGCAGCATATGCCATTTTCGAACCATTTTTCCATTCTGGTAAAAATACATATGTGCTTTTGGTGTTTCGCTAGAAAGTACCGCATTACGAAATAACTCTAAGAACCGGTCCATATTTTGCGGACGTTTTGTATAGTCCATATCCAGACAGGTATTGATCACATTACTGACTGCCTGTGGTACATTGCTTTGTCTGTCATGCAGGCTTTTCATCGTCATGCCGGAACATCTTTCATTTGCCGTAAGCGGCTTTTTGCCACTCAGCACATAATAATAGGTTGCTGCAAGTGCATAAATATCTGACCATGGTCCCTGATTACCTGACCGTGAATACTGCTCTAACGGTGAAAAACCTGTTTTTACAAGTACAGACATATCCACTGTCTCATTCGATACATATTGACGCGTAGCACCAAAGTCGATCAGCTTCATGTTTCCGTCTTTTGTCAGCATGATATTATCCGGACTGATATCCCGATGAAGCAGTCCTTTCTTGTGGATATAGCCAAGCGCGGATGCCATGTTAAAGATCATCCGGTTTGCCTCGTCATAAGATAAAGGCTTTTTTTGCTTCATGATATGCTGTGCTAATGTTTCTCCTTCGACATACTCCATCACCAGATATGCTGTCTGGTTCTCCTGAAAGAAATCACTTACATTGACCACTGCACTGTTATCCCGCAGACCATATAAAATTTTGGCTTCATTCAAAAAGACTTCCAGCCCATGCCGGTAATTTGCCTCAAACCTGCTGTCTGTAAGCATCACTCTCTTGGTCATTGGCAATCTTTTTACCCATTCTCCCGGAAAATATTCCTTTATGGCACAGATCCTGCTATACCTCCGGTCCATACAAAGATAGGTAATACCAAAGCCACCGGTTCCAAGTACTCTGCCGACCGTATACGTTCCATGAAGATCATCTCCGACTGACAGACTTCTTTCATCCTGTGTAACGGTCAGCGAATAACCGCATGCCTTACAATGTGTCTCCTGTGGAGAACAAAGTTCAAAACAATTAGGACAATATACAATCTGCCTATTCATTTCTTATCATCCCCCGGTACTTTCTATAAATTATCTTCAGCATCATTTACAGTATGGAAGACAAACTTCTCACGACCTGCTGTGATCACATCACCGTCTAAAAGCATTCTTCTTGCCGTGATCTTGACACCATTCACAAAAGTGTCATTTGTCGTTTCTAAGTCTTCTATGTAACAAGCCATCTTGGTAACCTCGATGACAAAATGCTGTCTGGATAAACGGTCATCATCAAAGAAAATATTACAGATATCAGAACGTCCGACAAAAATACTTCCTTCGACATTCCACTCTACGTCTTTTACCGTTCCTTTCCGGTCCGTGATCGTTAAACGTATCTTCTTTGTATCTGCCTTGACTAAGTCTTTTGCATCTACTTCTACTATTTTTCCCGGTTTCTTCTTGATAATGATGATCACTATGATTCCCACCACTAAAACGATAACGATCAATAAGATCCACCAATACTTTTGTATCAATTCTTTTTGCTTTTCTTTGGAAGCATCTAATCCCTTAAAATGAAAACCGTATTTTTCAGTGATCGCATTGGCTTCCTGTGTGTCATCTGTGATATTGTTACAGCTTAAAACATAATCATCGGTATACAATTTCTGTGCAAAGTCCATCGTAACTTCATTTGACACCTGATTATAGGTAACTTTTTCTACCTTCCAGTTTGTACCGCCCTTTTTGGTTCGTACTGTATAATTTTCCGCTTTATCTGCGCCAACGATCGCACTGCTGTCATCTGTGATCTTAAAAATGATCGACTTTGCCGTCTTCTTTTTGATATCAGAAATGACCGGTGCCTGTGTATCAGCAGTATTTTGTGTATAAACAAAAGCTCTTTCAAGATCAACCGCTGTATTTGTCTCTGTCAGAGAAAGCGTTGCACCTTCTACCGTACGGTTCGTATCTGCCTGCATTCGTAAAACATAGGTATCTTTCTTTAATGTCTTATTCCATGTTTTAAAACGGTTCTTTACAAACTTCTTTAAATCCCCGGCTTCATACTTATCACAATATCCATGTCCGTTACCGGTGCTAAGCATATTTTCGGTTGCTTTCATCTTTTTCTTGTCCGGCTTGGCACTCACATTTTTAAAAAGCATGCCATAAACCGGTACATGGGAATCCTGTACGGATTTTAATGTCTGTTCTTTGCTGTTATTTCTCCCGATCGAATCATCTTCTCCGTCTGTCAGCAAAAGAACAACCGTTCTTACAGAAGGGGTTGCATTCGAAAACTCTCCCAGTACGGTATTCAAAGAACGGTATAACACGGTCTTATTCTTGTTGCGTTTGATCTTAGCAAGTTTTTTACTGTCTGTAGCGGCTTCTTTCTTTCCCTGTGAATCAACCACTTTTACCATGTTGTCATTGGATCCTTTGGCACCGACTGTATAAACAGTCATCGCATCCTGCTCTCTCATGCTCTTTCTAAGTTTTTGCAATTGCTTCTTTGCCTCTGCAAATTGCTTTTCATCTACCGACTTAGAATTGTCGATCAATACAATATACCGGATTCCTTCCTGACTCTGTGCAAAGGAAACACATTCGGTCTGCGTAAGCTTTCTTTCTTCGCCATTTCCTTTTACACTTCCGTTAAACACCATTGCTTTGTCAACATTCTTTCCTGTCACATAGACCGATACATTTGGTGCTGCACCATTTGCCTGTTCAATCACATAGGGATCTGTATAAATATCTGATTTTGCAAATGCTGTATTGACAGCAGCATTGCAAACTCCCATGCAGACGATCATCATCAAAATGTACTTTATTTTTCCTACTCTTCTTCCCATTGTCTGTCCTCCTTGCAAAATGGTATGAATATCAGCTTCGTCTCTCCAAGCTGGATACAGTCTCCTTCTTTAAGCTTCTGACTGCTTTCTACAACCTGATCATTGCAATAGATGCTGTTTCCATTCTCTGCGGCAACATAATATCCGTGTCCTTTTGGATCATATGTCACAGAACCATGTTTGTCTCTTGCGATCGTTTTATCATCCGGCAAGACAATATCCATAGAAGTCGCCCTTCCGATAAAGTTCTTACCGGAATGCAGCCGAAAGTCACTTCCCTTCACTTCGCCATTGACTGCGACAAGCCAGCCGACAACCGGCTTTTTACTTCCCATCTGTCCAAAGAAGCCAAACGAAACAGTCCGATCATCATCCTCTTCTTCCCCATCCGAACCGGATGCTTTCAACATTGCATCAGTTTTTGTATGACCACCGCCTTGGATCAGACTGCTTAATTCTTCTCCGAGCGATACATCCACTTCCGCAATAGATACCGTCTTATCATCTTCTTCTACGCTGTCTATCGTCAAACTCAATTGTTCACTTTCTCTTTTACAATGCGGACAATAAGAGTACATTTTGGCATCATACCAATGTCCGTTTTTACATTTTTTAACCATTTTTCTGTCTTCTCCTCTGTTTTTTGTATTTTTATCTGACTGTATTTTTTAATACGAAATAAAATCCATTCACTTACTTTCTTTTTCCTCTTTCAAAATAGTTCTATTTGTTTTGTACTTTTATTTTTCTTCCATTTACTTTTGTCTGCTGCCTGCTTATTCATGCATAAACACAGCAATTGCGGAATAATTATCCATATTCGTTCCTAATCCGTTTTTTAAGACGATTTCTCTCATCTTTTCTAACCACTCTCGCGGTGTTTTCGATTTCTTCAATGTTTTACACATCATTTTTTCATCGATCAGTTCCCAAAAACCATCACTGCATAGCAAAAAAGCACTTTTATCTGTAAGCAGAACAGGTTCACTGATCTGATACTTTGGTGTACTCCATTCCACTCCCATCACACGAAGCAGACGACTTCTGTCTTCGTGATGGCGAATGTCTTTTTCTTTAATATCTCCGTTGTTGACTAACATCTGTGGCACACTGTGATCTAATGTCCGCAACTTGTACTTGTTCTTTTCGAAATAATACACACGAGAATCCCCCACATGAGCAAAGCATGCTCTGCCGTTTGAAATCCAAAGCCCTGTCAATGTTGTCTTCATTGAGGATTCTTTCTTTTCAATCCTCTGCTTTCGCAAAAGTCCGTTCTGTGCCCGCAAAATACTTTGATCGATCGGCATATGATCTGCCCATGCTTCCATCATTTCCTGTACAACAAAACCGGAGGCCGCATCTCCATCGCCATGTCCGCCTAACCCGTCACACAGGACAAAAAATGCATCCGATCCCTGCACATCACCTGCCAGCGAATCTTCATTCACTCTACGTTCCCCTTTGTCCGTAATACTGTAATAACTGATCCTTGCTTCCATTGCCATATTCGCAGCCTCCGTATTATATTCATATTGAGATTCTGTTATAAAGATTTCTTTGAAAACCTTTTACGAAAATCTTATTGTTTCTTTTGTTTTTTATTTCTGCCATTTGTGATATTCATATAAATTTAGTATAAGATAACTTACTTTTATGCTTCAATATGTGCTACTTACTGTGCTCGTTTTTTTTATTTTTTGCACGAAACGTTACGTTCTCTGATACAATTTATTGATCCACTTTTGAATGATCCTGCTGCTTTTTTCAAGCTCATAGACCAGCCCCATCTCATCCAAGGAATCAAAAAAGTCCTCGAATGCCTCACAAATACTGCTTTCTTCAATAAAAATCACCTTTTGCGGTTTTTTCTCCTGATATTTGATGATCGCTAAGCTTCCATTTTCAAAAAGTTCCATGCTGATTTTTTCCAGTCCAAAATATTGTGAATTGCACAGATATGACTTTCGCTCACCACTCCTGTTGCTTTCTACCATCTTCTCTAAAATGGCAATTCGTTCCCGTACACTAAATCCCTGCCCTTTTTCATTTGCCAGTTCCTGTGCCGCCACACAGCCTGTATTACAAAAATACTCCAGACCCTGCTCTGAAAAGACATTAAAGTATTCCTCTTCTTCATTATCAAAAATCTGTCTGGAAATAATATCTGAATATTCTTCACACAGATCAGACTCTAGCATTGTTTTCATTCTCAAAACAGCATCTTCTTCCTTCAAGTGTTGTATGTAATTAGGACAATAACGTATGCTTTTTGCCATTTTTCCATAATTCTGTATGGTATCCAGATAAAATCCATTAAAATCTTCTGACTCATTTCCTACTAATACAAATTTCTTCATGTTTTCCTGTGCTTTTTTAAGAGTATCTCTAAACAGACTTATCTGCTTTGCATCTGTAATACAGATCGCACTCGATAAATCCGCATTGTAGAACAAAGCGTATTCTTTTGTCAGTACATAATAGATCCATATCTGACTGACCAGATCCTCCGGCATACAGCTACTGTAAGAGTAATAAGGAACATATTCCTGACGTTCTGATATGATCCATGGGAAAATGTTATGCAGAATCTCTAAGTTACAATTGGGATTCCGATATCTTTTCGGATTAGAATGTATCGTCAGATAATGATAGACCGGAACCTTTTTATGATAAGACATTGCATATTTTTCCATATACTCAAAAAAATACTGCTTTTCCACCGGAAAATTCGTCAGGATCGTCTGTTTTTTTCCATCTGAAAATGTATTCGATATCAACTGTTCTAACATCCTTTTGCCCTGCAGGCGGTCATTTGTGCTTGCTGCTATCTTAGATATCTCACTGTTTGTCGTAAGTAAAGGCTCTGTTTCTGTATCAACATGATGCATTTGCAAGGCATCCATATCACATAACATCTTCAAAATATAACTTCTATTTTGATACAATTCCTTTCCTATCTTTTCCTTCATATATAATTGCTGTAACTGCTCGTATTCACCCGGTGTAATCCGCAGCACACTGCAAAATCGATCTACAAAATCTTTTGCCGGCAGTCGTTTTCCGGCAATCATCCGATTCAAAGAAGTTCTTTCAATCTTAGCTTCTTTTGCAATTCCGTAAATCGTCATTTCGCAATTATCAATTAATTTTTTACAAAAAATACTAAACTCAGACATTCTTTCATCCTCCAAATATGACTTTTTGATCTCAGCACATGTTGCAAAGAAACCATACCGTTGTCCTTTTTCGTAAAATTCTCCTCATTTTTTGAAGTATAACACAGCAACATTTCCTTTCTTCATTAACGGTCACAAGTCATACTTTTTCGGTCACAAAAAAT
>OKRY01000462.1_pt1 | contig 32013 bp, 29 predicted proteins | sample 1601121 | NCBI WGS metagenome assembly OKRY01 (sample SAMEA3541546, study PRJEB24748) | human gut metagenome | biome: human gut; feature: human-associated habitat; material: faeces | place: China | collected 2012
AAAAGGGTACACATGAGAAACATTTGTCGGTGCTTGAATTTGAAAAGAAAGAGCGTGCAAAAGAAGTAGCTGAGCTGGATAGCCAAAAACAGGAAATATCTTCGGTGGTTTTGCAACTTGGGGAAGCGGTTTCTGCAAAGAAACAGGAATTGCAAAATGTTACTATAGAAAAGGAACTGGCTGAGGAAGCTACACAGAAGGCAAATGAAGAGAGAACTATAGCACAACAGGAGAAGGAAGTATTGCTTGCAAGTAATCAAGATTTGAGGATGGAAAATGCAAGGCTTGAGAGTCGCAAAGATAGACTTCGTATGGATAATCATGATTTGAAGCAAAAGCGGCTACAGTTGCAGACCGATAATGAAGAACTGGAACAAAGGCATGAAGATTTACAATATACGAATAGTAAATTGGAGAATGTGAATGATCAGTTATCTGCTGACAATCACACTCTGGAGCAAAGGAATGATGCGTTGCAATTGGATAATCAGGCATTAAGACAGAAATACAATGATTTGCAACAGAATAATGTTCTACTTGAAAGGCAACAGAATGAGCTTAAGCACAATATAGAGCAGATGGTGCAGTCAGAGCAGTTATTGCAGCGTGATGTAAGAAAGTATGATGAAGCACCGGAGTGGCAGTTGCCGGAGCCGGGAGCATTTGCAAGTGCTAAGTCATTTCGGGATAAGGTGGTTATACCATTTGTGAATAAGCTTAAAACACTGATAAAGAATCTGACAATCCAGTGTGTAAGGCTAAAAGAGGAAGTAATACAGCTTCGGAAGGAAAAGAAGAGACTGTCAGATGTTGTGGAGTTTTACAAGGGTAAGATTAAGGATATGAGTGATAGGACAGAGCTGTTGCAGGAAAAGGCTGATGATCTGGAGCGTGTGAAGAGATATGCCGGTGCAGAGCAGATTGATACGATTATTCGTAAGGTAAAGGAACAGGAGCGTACAGAGCAGCAGATAAGGCGGTATGACAGGTCTTATGGGACAAGATAATTGGAAGGATGGATTGATGAGATGAAAGATAATAGAATGGATAATATCGTGGAATGTGCTTATAACATGGATAACGGTTATGTTGAGGTGTGGTTTACAGATGGAAATATGTTGCGGATAAAGTGCGAAGAAGTGGAGGCTGCTCTGAGGACAACAGAGCAGTCACTGGCGAAGCTGCATAGGTTGTTGGATAACAAGCCAATAGAGTATGTGGCGATGGCACTATCCGGGGAGATGCAGGCATATTGTGATATCGAGGATGATATGGTTAAAGGAATGTTTGGAATGATTGTGCAGGGGTATTTGAAGAAAGGGTATAATCGGGCTACGGCGGAGATGATGGTTAGTGAGTTTTTTAGGTATGAGAGTTGAAGTAATAATTGAGTCAGATATTTGTTTTGCTATGCTATTTATAGTATAATAAGAAGAAAAAAAGGGGGATTGGATTACATGAAAATTGATTTATCGTCAGTTGATATTTTTGAGGACAATGAACTGGAATTAGATAAAAAGATTACTTTTATTTTTGGAAAAAATGGAACGGGAAAGTCAACAATTACAGAAGAAATAAAAAAACTGAATTCAATTTATGATGTTTCCATTTTTCAAGGATTTAACAATATTATTGATGAAAATCATCGGTTAAATGCTGTTGTGTTAGGTGAAGAAAATTTGATTATAAATGCGCAAATTGAAGAAAAGAAAAAAGAAATTGAACTAAAGCAGGATGAAATAGACAAGATAAATAAAACAATATCTGAACCAGAAACGGAGGGTGATTCAAACTTTTGGATTAGAAAACGAAATGCTCAAAATGCATATAGGGCAGCGCAGAAAAGATTGGATGATTTTTATACACAATCAGCATCAACTATCAAAAATAAGAAAAATCCACAAATTGCAAAACCATCTTATAATAAGAGAAATTTTCAAGATGATTTACAGTCCGCAGCATTACTTCGGGATGATGAAAAGAAAGAGTTAATAGAAACTATAAAATCTGAGGTTAAAGTTGCTCCGAATATCCCTTTTCCATGTGAAGATATGACACAACTTTTGAATGAAATAAATAGTATTTTACAAAAAACAGTAACAGAAAGAGTAAAAGTTAAAAGGATAGACAATAATCCGGAAAAAAGAGAATTTGCAAAAAGAGGATTAAAACTGCATAAAAAGGGGGAAGTGTGTGCTTTCTGCGGAAATGAAATAAAAGATGATGTTTTCGATGAACTAGAAAGTTATTTTACGGCAGATGAGGTAAAGGAGTTTCAAATGCAAATTGCCGAAAAGATAGAAAACATAGATTTAATAATGAAAAACGTTTCTGGCATTCAGGTATCAATTGAGGATTTCTATCCAGCTTATGTAAAAGAAGCAACAACAATAAAAGAAGAAATAGAGATTATAAAAAAATCTTATATGGTATTTCTAACTAAAATGGAAAAAGCACTTGATGATAAACAAAAATATCTTTTCGAATCTAGGAATGAAGTAGAAGTTGAGGTGCCAAAAAATTTTTCTGATGTTGAAAAAAAGTATAGGGATATTCAAAAAAGTAACAATGAAAATGATATAGAAGCAAAAAAACAGGATGCAATAAAAAAGATACGTTGTCATTATGTAAAGCAGCAAATAGATGAATTTGATTATTTTTCCAAGAAAGCTGAAGCGGATACTTTACTAATCGAAATGAATCAAAGGGAAAAAGAGTTTGATGATGAAAAAAATAAAATTGATGGTCATGGTGGGCTGAAAGATAGTATAACCGATATTCTGTCAGAAATAACAGATTTGCAGAATCAAACTAAGAATGAATCTATATTGGCTGATAATATAAACAAGAAATTGTTACATATGGTATCTTTTAAATTGGAACATTTTGAAGATTCAGAGTCTAAGGGATTTTATAAAGTTAAAGACTGCAATACTAATGCGATTAGAGATATAACAGAATTGTCTACAGGTGAAAAAAATGTAATTGCATTTTTATATTTTCTCGAGAAATTAGATGAGGTTAAAGAGACTCCTGTTAATAAGCCTAGAATAATAGTTTTTGATGATCCAATGAATTCTAATGATGATGGAATGCAATATTTAATAATTGAGGAATTACAGACACTAATGAAGAAATTATTAGAAACGGATCATTTTATTTTGCTGACACATAATAAACATTTTTACATTAATGTTAGATATAATCATAAATACAATAAGGACAAATTTATAAGATTTCTTTCAAATGGCAAAAAAACACAAATAATTACTTTAGTGAAAGATGAGGATGATTTTAAAACGAGCTATGAATCATTATGGATTGAACTTAAACTTTTGTATGAATATGATGTAACGTCAGCAGATATGTTATTAAATCCTATAAGAAGAATTATTGAAACATTTACAAAGTTTAATGCACTTGACAAAACAAGTTTCTGTAATGAGGTGTCAGGAGCAAAAAAATTGTTTGATGTAAATTCTCATTCTATTGATGATATAGAAGCAGAACTAAATGGTAAAACCAAGCAGGAAGTTATACAGATGTTCTATGATTGCTTTGCAAAAAATGATTATGGAAATCACTTTTTTAAATATTGGAAGAATGCAAGTGTTGATGAAACAGGGAAGTTAGTGATTATAAATTAAAAAAAGTATGCTTGAAGTGGCTCCATTTTGGCTCTAAAAATTTTAGACGAGGTACACAAAAATGCAAAAGGAGATGAATATGAAGAATAAAACACACAAATGTGTACCAGGAAACAGCCCAATAAATCTCTCCGTCCAAGAGTTTGAGTAAAAAAATGGAGCTCGGAAATCCAGTATTTATGCGGGTTTCCGGGCTCTTACGATGTGGTTTGAGTACAGATTGAGTACAAAAACGGAAAATAATAGAGGAGCTGGTAAACCAACTCCTCTAAAAAATATGCCCTTGAGCCACGTAGGTCATCAAGGTACTTTCAATTATATTGTATGCTGACTAAAGTATTCTTAATCAGTGAATATATCATACAGAATTCTCATCGTTTTGTCAAGTTATAAATTGAATTAGTTCAATGTTTTTAAACGTCGCCAATTATTTGGAATTCCCATTATATTTCGTATTTTTCTAATTGGAATAGTTGAAAGATCCTTTGACAATTCATCAAATAAATCTTCAATTTGCTTGATATATTCATTATAACGCGTTTTACTAAGTACCATTTTAAAAGCAATCATCACTGCAAAGTAGTTATTGGTATTATTTGTGTTTATATGAAAATAATGAAAATAATTGTTATTACATAAATAGGCGTATGATAAATAAGAATACATTCGTTCATCGTGTGCACAACGATTTCTAAAAGTAGAAAGAAAAAATAAGCAACTGGCTAACTGGTTTTCTCGCAGACCCCATTTCATTCTACGTGCAACGTCATCACGTTCTTTTTGTAACATATTAGAGTAAAATTTACTAATGTCTCCCATGGAAATTGAATTAACCAATACCCATAAAGGAATATAATTTTTTCCGTTGACATAATGCGATATGGATAAATCCTTGTCAATGTTCGAATTGATTTTACGATATAAGTTACTCAATAAATCACATACTTGACTGTATTTTTGGATTCCTTGGGTATCAAAATTTTCAAGTTTGAGATAATTCTTATGTCCGTGAGCTTTTGAAAAAGAATAAGCTATAAGAGATTTTGCTTGTTTTTCTACTTCAAGTATATACTCAATGGTAATTATACGTAGTTTTCGATCAAATTCATATAATGCATGTATTTCTTCTAAGGTAGTACCGGAAATATATTTTTCGTAAGTAGTTCCCGTTTGGAGAAAGGGTTCTTTATAGCCATTAACAAGATTATAATAATTTATTGTTCGTATAGTTTGTTTTGCCCATTTTTTATTTTTTATTATAACTCCTCGGCTTTTTAGAATTCCAATTTGAATTCTGGTATCTCTGAAAATCTTTTCGCTCATGTTAGTCTCCTCTATATTTTAAATAAGAAATATCAGTAATTAGGATTTACTTTCACTTTAATGCCATCAGAAGTGTCAAGCAATATCTGACTTCTCTGCAATTCCAATTCCACTTTTTCTTTTGTCTCGGCTATCTCATCTATAGCTGCCTGTGTAGCTTCATTTGGATTATCTCCAGCGGATTTCAAAGCACTCTGGTAGATGTAATTCATCTTTTCCCATTTCAACAAGTCATTAAACACCTTATAACTTCTGATATTCAACAAAGCGTCCTGCAAGGACAGGGTATGTGTCTTCCCTCTGGCCGTATATCCGATTTCAAGATAAGAAGAAAGAACCGGATTCAGATGGATGGATACAGTATCATCTTTTAACATCTCGTCTTCCCCTCGCTCTCCGCTGATCTGGAGGATACCAGAATTACAAAGCACCATAAGTACGCCCATCAGATCACCGACTGTTTCCAGACGAAGTCCGGCAGTATCACTGCCATTCAAAGCATTATAACTGACACCGAGTGCAACTGCAATTTTCTCTAACTGAGGAGGTTGTGGCTGCATTTTATTGGTTTCGTATTTTCGGATAGAAACCGGATGGATACCGGTCAGCTCAGCCAGTTTATCTTGCGTGATTCCGATTTGTTTTCTGCAGTATTTGATTTTTTCTCCTATGGTCATGCTTATCGTCCTCCATGTATCGAGATGGCTACATTATACCATGTTTGAAATAATTTTTCTACTGGCATTTCAAAACACTTGACAATAGCGAAGTCGCTATATATAACGGAGGTATAAAAAGTAGCGATAACGCTACAAACAGAAAAGGAGGATGCATATATGGCAGAAAACAACAAGATTTATATTACTGCAAATGAACTCGCAGAAATGCTGGGTGTTTCTGTAGGTCATGCTTACAAGCTTATTCGTAAGCTGAATCAGGAACTGGAAAAAGAGGGATTTCTGGTGATTGCGGGCAAAGTTCCCAGACGCTATTTTGAAAAACGCTGGTATGGTTTCAGTGCATAGGAGGTGGTCGAATGAAAGCGGAAAAAGACAAGAAAACAGGAAAATGGTTGATTCAGTATCGTTATACGGATTGGCAGGGGAAACGCCGGAAATCCACTAAAAGAGGTTTTGCGACCAAAAGAGAGGCGGAGGAATGGCTTCGAAATTTCCTTATTACGCAAAAAGCGGACTTTGATATGAAGTTTGAGGATTTTTGGAAGATATATTGTGCAGATATGGAGACTCGTCTGCGGGAGCATACCATGAGAACGAAAAAGTATATTGTGGAGCTGAAAATTCTCCCGTATTTCGGGAATAAGCGGGTAAATGATATTACTGCAGCTGACATCCGGCAATGGCAGAATGAGTTGATTAAAATGGGGTACTCACCCACTTATCTGAAAACAATCAATAATCAGTTGAGCGCAATCTTTAATTATGCGGTTCGATATTACGATTTGAAAAGCAATCCCTGTGCAAAAGCCGGAAGTATGGGTAAGAGTAAGGCAGAAGAAATGGATTTCTGGACAGGAGAGGAATTTAGAAAGTTTATCGACAGTGTTATGAATAAAAGGCTTTCTTATATGGCATTTATGATCTTGTACTGGACGGGAATGCGTTTGGGAGAACTTCTAGCTCTGAATCCGAAAGATGTAGATTTGGAAAAGAGAACAATTTCCATCACAAAATCATACCAACGTCTTGGCAAGAAAGATGTAATCACACCACCAAAGACATCGAAGAGCAAGAGAGTGATTACCATTCCAGAGTTTCTGGCTGCAGATATCAAAGATTATATGGACAGCTTATATGACCTGCAGGAGGATGACAGACTGTTTCCCATTACAAAATATTATCTGGAGCATGAAATGCAGCGAGGAATTAAAGAAAGTGGCGTAAAACGGATAAGAGTACACGATTTAAGGCATTCCCATGCAAGTATGCTGATTGAACTGGGATTTTCACCGCTGGAGATTGCAAATCGGCTCGGGCATGAAAAGGTGGAAACTACGCTGAATACCTACGCACATCTTTATCCAAACAAGCAGACAAAACTGGCTGAACGGCTGGACAGTGAATACAGGGAGGATTTGTAATGAGTGGATTAGATAAAGATAGAAAACGCAATCAGACAGTTTGTTTTCGAATGACACCTGAGGAACGCAGAGAATTAGAAGCGCGCATTAAAGTGAGTGGACTGCCGAAAGGAAAATATTTCATTCAGTCTGTACTACATCAGGAAGTAAAGATTGCGGTTGGTAAATATCAAAGTGATCGGTTAAGCCTTGAAATAAGGCGGTTGTGGGAACGTCTGGAACATCTGGAAACAGAGGATTTGTATGAGGTGCTGGCAGATTGCCGGGCATTAATGCAACAGGTAATTGAAATCACTGGTGATGATTGTTCAGTAACATGGAAAGCAAGTGATTTTAAAACAGAGATATTGGAAGATGAAAAGTAAAAGCCTTTAAGTGTCGGCAAACACCTAAAGGCGGAGACTTGGTAGAAAATCCAAATCAAATACTAAGGTTATTCTACCAAAGTCTCCACTTTCTTTCAACAGAAAATGGAGGTAATTTTGGATAACAGAAGAGATGAACCGAATTTAAAACTGATAAATATGGAACAGGTAGAGGTAGAAAAAATAGATTGGCTGCTTTATCCCTTTATTCCCTTTGGGAAAGTTACGATCGTGCAGGGAGATCCCGGTGAGGGCAAGACCACAATGGTGCTGCAGATTATTGCAAAGCTGACAAAAGGCGAGGCAGTATTACCATCGGGCAGTGATGAATCAGCCTTGGAGGAAAAAACAATGGTTCTGGAGCCGGTAAATGTAATTTATCAGACTGCAGAGGATGGATTAGGCGATACCATTAAGCCCCGACTTCTTTCCGCAGGTGCAGACTGTTCCAGAGTGATGGTGATTGATGATAACGATCAGGCGCTGACTATGATGGATGCCAGATTAGAAGAAGCCATCATACAGACAAAAGCACGCCTTGTAGTTTTAGACCCGATACAGGGTTTTCTGGGGACTGATGTAGATATGCACAGGGCAAATGAAATCCGCCCCTTGATGAAGCGTGTGGCGGTGCTTGCTGAAAAATATCATTGTGCGATTATTTTAATCGGTCACATGAACAAAAACAGTAATGGGAAATCGTCATACCGTGGACTTGGCTCTATTGATTTTCAAGCAGCAGCCAGAAGCGTACTGATTGTCGGAAGGATCAAGGATGAACCAGAAATTCGTGTGGTGTGTCATGTAAAAAGTTCCCTTGCACCGGAAGGAAAATCTATTGCATTCCGTTTAGACAAAGATACTGGATTTGAATGGATCGGGGAATATGACATCAGTGCAGATGATTTGTTAAGCGGAGACAACCGGGGGCAGAAAATTCACGAAGCAAAGGAATTTTTAAAGGAAATTTTGGTATCCGGTTCTGTAGCCCAGACAAAGGTGGCAGAAGAAGCGGAAAGCAGGGGAATTAAAAAGAAAACACTGTGGAATGCGAAAAAGGAATTGGAAATTGATTCTGTGAAGATTGGTAACCAGTGGTTCTGGATGTTACCTGAATAATATTGGGAAGATGGCAAGATTACCATCTCTTTAAGAATAGGGAATCTTGCTATCTTGAAAGGAGCTATGAATGAAAAATGTACAAATACCACAGGAATTATTTATGAAACTGCTCCGATATCATCTGCTTGATGATGATAGTTGTACCGAAGATGTGAAAAAAGGATTGGAGCTGAAAATGAACACTATGGTGGAACGTGAATTATATACGAAATCAAAAACCGCTCCGACAGAGGAAGAACGGGAAAAAGCTCGACAGGAGTATCTGGACAGGCGGGGAATACAGGCTGACTTTCGATGGTAATCCTTCTTTGAATGCTATATGACAGGGGCGTGGCACGCTCCTGTATAGATGGTAGACAAGGAAAAGTTGCAGATGTGAAGACGGAAGTTTTTGGAAGACATCAGGAAGGGCGCCCTGATTCAGGTCATCCTTGGTAGGAATTTTGAATGTATTTGGAAAGGAGACTGGATAATGAGAGAAGGAAGACTTGGTTATAACAGCAGTAACGGAAGATACGGCATCTTGTTATCGGACTTATGGCTTGATACCGGATTGCATTGTGGGAAATGGATGCAGACAAGAATGGAAATGGATGCTGAGCGGAACTGGTATCTGGTGGGCACACCGTATCGTGGTGATCTGGAATATATTCGTGCAAGGATATAACCGGGCACAGACATACCGACCGCAGGAAAGAATAGCCCCGCAGGGCGCAAGGGTACTTTTGATGGACGGTACGGCTGTCGAAAATGCTTTTGCGTTACTTTTGACAAAAGTAACAAAACCGCCCTGACGGGCACGAATACAATTCATGTGCCGTATCCGGCACTATTGAGAGAATGTGAGGTGAAAAAATAGAATGATGAAAAGAACAATCAGCGGTATGACAGGATCGGGTTCCCTTGCTCATAACAGACGGGATTTTATTGCAGAAAATGTTAATCCGAACAGAGTATATCTGAACATCTGTTACCGGGATGAAAACTTGAAGGATGTTTACAAAGAACTGTTTGATGAATCGGTAGAACGGTATAATGTCGGGAAAAGAAATGACCGGAAGATTACGAATTATTATGATAAGATCCAGCATGGAAAGCAGGAGAAGTTGTTTCATGAAGTAATTTTCAAGATTGGGAATAATAAAGATATGGCAGCCGGTACACCAGAGGGAGATCTTGCGGTGAAAGTATTGGATGAATATATGCAAGATTTTCAGAGACGAAATCCAACACTCCGGGTATTTTGCTGCTATCTGCATCAGGACGAAGCTACCCCACATCTACATATTGATTTTGTACCTTATGTGACCGGATGGAAGGGAAAAGGAATGGATACAAGAGTCTCGTTGAAACAGGCGTTGAAAAGTCTTGGATTTCAAGGCGGTGCCAAGCATGATACAGAATTGAATCAATGGATCAATCATGAAAAAGAAGTTCTGGCAGAGATTATGGAGCGGCATGAAATCGAATGGGAGCAGAAAGGAACTCATGAAGAACATCTGGATGTGTATAATTTTAAGAAGAAGGAACGTGCAAAAGAAGTAAAGGAGCTGGAGCAGAAAATAGAAAATTTGACAGCAGATGTAGAAGCGACAGAATCAGATATAAAGGCGCTTAATCAGGAAAAAGCTGATGCAGAAAAAGCCAGAGATCAAGTCAGGGAAAGCAAAGAACAGGCGGACAAAGAACTGAAGCATATGGAGAAGCAACGGAATCAGTTACAGCCAATCATAAATAGTATTGATAAGGAATTAAAGAATTCCGGGCAAATTAAATTAGTGTTGCCAGAAGTCGGGGCACTGGAACTGGCGTCTACATACCGCAATAAAAAGATTAAACCTCTGTTCGCTAAGATGAAGAATTATATTGCAGGATTAGCTGCAAAGGTGATAGAACTTTCCAGAGAAGCAGAAAAATGGAGAGATAAATATCAGCAGTTGAAGAAAGATTATGATGATCTGGAAAAGGAAGCTGATAAGGTAGCGGATCTGAGCAATCAGTTGTGTGATGATGTAGATAAGCTGGAAGTAATATCAGATAAATATAACAGAGCGCTGCGGATATTTGGCAGGGATACTATAGAGTCGGCAATCTGGCATGATATTCAGAGGGAAAAAGCATTAGAAGAACAGAAACGAAAAGAGCAGGTGCCTAGAAAATTGAGTGACAGGCTGCAATGGGGCAGAGAAAGAAGCCAGGAGTACAATATGCAGCAGAAGAAAAATAGAACGAAACACAGAGGAATGGAGTTGTGAGAATATGAAAAAACATATATAGGATGCGAACAATGTGTAAGTTTGCTACATTTGTAAGCACAGAGAGCAGTCGGAAGGCTGTTCTTTTTGCTAATATAAGAATGGTGTTTGGAGTATGAGTGTGATAAAATGAAAAAAGAGAAATTGGGAGTTGACGATTAAAATGTCAAAGCAGAGGATAAAAAGGGGTGTTATTATTGAAAAATGATATTAGAATAGATTCCACATTTTCTACACCAGCTGAAAAGTCATTAAAATCATTGGCTGAATCGTTAGAATCATATAAGAAAATATCTAGTTCTTTAACGTCAAGTATGAATGAAATAATGAAAACATACTCAGCTTATTCGCAGACCGGAATTGCAGAATCATTGCGAAAAACAATGGATTCATATGCAAAAATAAATATGTCCTATTTAACAAGCGGAATGTTTTCAGATTCAATGAGAAATACTATTGAATCGTTTGCGCAGTCTTTTAAAGTATATGAGCAGATTAATATTTCAGAATCAGCAAAAACAATAGCAGAATCAATGAATGCAATTTCAAAAAGTTTTGCATCAGAACAGTTGAGACAGTTACAACAGATAGATTTTTCTGCTATGTTTGCTGATATAGTTCCCAAAGCAATTTCTTTACCGGATATTGTTGGGACAGCATATTCTTTGGTTCAAGATGAATTGGAAGAGGAAAGTGACGAAAACGATTCATTTACAGAAGCAGAGGTCCAAGAAGCACTAACTGAGCAAGCTACTAATCCGAAAGGTTTCCAAGCTAGGTTTGCTGGATGGACTGAAAAGAAAAAAGTACAATTCTTTATTATTTGGCAATTAATATGCTTTATTTATGGAAATTTCTTTCAACCATATTTTCAGGAAAAAGTTGGTATGCCAGTAACAGCATATGTTGTTAGTAATGTAAAAGAACTTCCAGAAAAAGGAGCAAAGATAATTGGACAGATTCATGAGAATATTGAAGCAATAATCATTGAAAATACCAATTATTATTACAAGGTTACTTTTACAAATGAAAATGGTGAGACTAAGGAAGGTTATGTTGCAAAGCGTAATCTAAAAATTGTCGAAGAGAAAACGGAAGAAGACACTACAGAAGAAATACACTCTATGTCCGAATAACAAAGGAATCACAATCATTTGAATATATAGATGCAATGAAGAAAACTGGGAAAAAGGTGTTGAATATGAAGAGTTTCTATGGACAAGGAGTGGTTCAAAACTGTGGTGCGATTATATTTAAGGCAGAATACGAAGAAAGAGAATCTGGCATATAAGGAGAAAAAAGTCTTTGGAAGAAGTATAGGTGAAAAGACAACTTCTAGTTTTTAGAGCTGGAGAAATCGGAATTTGTCAAACACAATGCCTCTCCCAACTGAAGGTTGAGTTTGATAATTCTACTTACGGTTCGTGTACAAAAATTGATAGAAATTGTAGAGTAAACCATGAAAGGAGGCATATTTTCATGAATCAAATTGATACAGGAAAGTTTATTGCTGGTTGTAGAAAAGAAAAAGGTTTGACACAAGCGCAATTAGCAGAAAAGTTAAATATTACTGACAGAGCTGTTTCCAAATGGGAGACAGGAAAATGTATGCCCGATTCATCTATCATGTTGGAACTTTGCAATATTTTAGGTGTTACGGTTAACGAATTGTTGAGTGGGGAGAGAATAGAAATGAATAATTACGAAGAAAAGGTCAATGAAAATCTCATTGAATTAAAAAGAAAAGATGAGAACAACATGAACAAGAATGCAATAATATCAACAATATACACAATCGCTATGACAATTGGCATTATGGTATGTTGCATATGTGATATTGCCATTTCGGGGACATTGACATGGTCATTAATCGTGCTTAGTTCTATATTGGTTACATGGATCGCGTCGTTTCCGGTTATACTGTTGGGAAAAAGGGGAGTGCTTGTGGCGATGATTGCTATTAGTATAATTATAGTACCATTTATATACATATTAAGTATTTTGATAAAAGTGAATGAGGTGTTCAGCATAGGTGCGATTATGTCGATTATCTCACTTGCATTTCTTTGGATAATTTATGTTTTATATTATCGACTTAAGGAACGAAAGTTTTTGGCAACAGGAATCACATTCTTGTTTGCTATTCCATTTACACTTTTGATAAATAGTACATTATCAAAAATGATTGGCGAGCCGGTAATTGATATTTGGGATATATTATCTATATTTATTTTGTTGATTATAGCAGTTGCTTTTATAATTGGAGATTATGCTCGAAGAAAGGGGTATGTAAGATAAGATTTTAGTCACACATAAATTCCTGTTTATAGAGTTTAGAAAATCGCAAAAGTTTAGATAGTCACGGATGTAAAGAGAATCGAGAATTATGGTGAAAACAAAATGTATTTTGCACCACCTAGTGCATATTTAGAAAGGTTGGACATCCAAAATAATTTGTGTCAGCAGTGCTGACACAAATTAGAATCAGTATTATCTCATATATGTGTATTAAATGAAAGGAAAACATTGGATGAAAAATGAAATCAGTTCAGCAGGAAATCTTATCAAAATTATAGAAGATGCAAGGAACAATGCATTAAGAAAAGTAAACGAAGAACTTATCCGAATGTATTGGAGTGTTGGAGAGTATTTAAGTGAAGAGGCTGAAAACGCTGCTTTTGGAGATGCATATATTGACTCTGTTGTTAAGGAAATTCAAAATGCTTTTCCAGGTATAAAAGGATTTAACAGGCGTGGTCTTTACAGAATGAAACAGTTTTATGAAACTTATTGTGGAGATGAATTTGTGTCAGCACTGCTGACACAAATAAGCTGGACAAATCATCTTGTTATTATGTCAAAGGCTAAAACGATGGAGGAAAGACATTTTTATATATCCCTTTGCATAAAAGAAGCATACTCATCAAGAGAATTGGAACGTCAAATAGATAGTGGATATTATGAAAGATATATGCTTTCAAAAGAAAAACTTTTACCGGAGCCAATAAAGGGATTGAAAGAGAATCCGTTTTTGGATTCTTATGTTATTGAATTTCTTGATTTACCAAAGAATTTCAAGGAGTCTGATCTGCGAAAAGGTCTGATCCAGAATATGAAAGATTTTATTCTTGAAGTAGGCAAAGATTTTACTTTCATAGATGAGGAATATCGAGTGCAGGTCGGTGGCGAAGATTTTCGGATTGATTTATTATTTTTCCATAGAGGTTTGCAGTGTCTGGTTGCCTTTGAATTGAAAATTGGTAAATTCAAACCGGAATATATCTCTAAAATGGATTTCTATCTGGAGGCATTAGGTCGTCAGAAGAAGAAAGAAAATGAAAATCCAAGTGTTGGGATGATTCTTTGTGCTTCTAAAGATGATGAAGTAGTGGAATATGCGATGAGCAGAACCCTGTCTCCGATGATGGTAGCAGAATATAAACTACAGTTGCCGGATAAAGCGGTATTGCAGAAAAAGCTGCAGGAATTGATCAATATGCCGCTGATCGAAGAATAAATTTCATCGTGTTGATGTGAGTGCAATTTGAGTACAATTTTTATGCCAGTCAAAATCATGACAGAAAATATGGCAAATATAGCAATAAAAAGTAGCGAAAACGCTATTAAAATCACTGTAATTAATCTCCTGTGAGACGAGTTTGAGTAGTAGCCACAAGTCTTGGAACCCGTTAAGCAAGTGGCTTCCAGGACTTTTTATTTTCCTCTGCTACTATTTTGCTACTAATAGCAACTACTCTATATCACATCGTTTCGGTGGCAAATCAGTGTAGGTTTGTGTTAAATTATCTTTCTTTGAGGCATCTGTATGATTTTGGCAGATGTCTTTTTTCTGTTAATGGTGCTGGACCATATGGAAGATTTACTGCTAAGCCTTACTTTTCTTCGTCAGATAACAGAGGATTGCATAAGGCGGAGCTGTCACCATTCCAAAAGAAATTTTATGCAAAGTTATACAGGCTAAGGATTGTAGAACAGAAGCGTTTTGTAGTCAGTGGAGTAAAGTATACAGAGGATTTGAAGAGGTTTCATCGGTTACAGGACGAATATCTGCTGCTTGTGAATAATGACAGTAAAAGTGTTGTGGAGCTGGTGGATTTCATAAGTGAGCAGGAAGAAAAGATTCAGCAGATTGAGGGCAGACAGAAGGAGATATATAGAGAAAGCTCTAGCTGGAAACGGAAGATTAAGACGGATGAGCAGTATCATGAATATCAGATATGGCACGTGGAAGTGCAGGAAGAACTGGACGAGCTTAAGCAGGAGAAGAGAGAGATTAAGAGGCAGATACAGCTTGCTGATGGAATTATAAAAGAAGATTTGTATACGGCTTATTATGCGGTGTCTGGGAAAGAAGAAATCGTTGCAGACAGGGATGTTGAGATACCAGGGATGGAAAAGGAGGCTGAGGTTGAGAAAGCAACGGCAACAGTCGTTGAGCCTGATAGAAATGTTGAGGTAGTGAATCCAGACAATAATCAGAATGAAATAGGCAGACAGAAAGAACAGACTGATAGTGCGAGAAAACAACAGACTGATTTAGATAGCATAGGAATACCAGAGATTCATAATTCGTCTGATGTGAATGTTGCAAGAGTTGGCGAGAGTATTACTGACGTAACAGATAAAGGTGAATATGTGGAAACTAAAGAAAATGAGCCAGTGGACAAAGTTAGTTGGATTGTCAGGAAGATATCAGAGCTTGATGGTTATGAGAATGTCAGTGATTCTGTTAAGGCTGATATATTTGGATTTGATATTGCTGATGTAAGTGGAAGCATAAGGTTGTTCTCGGATGTGATGAAAAAACTTGGAATAAAGCTGGATGGTGATGAGCTTTATGAGGAGTTCCAGAGAATGTATGATGAGAGTGTTGATAGAGATGCTGATAAGGAGAAGACTGGAGATAAGATTTGGAACAATGGCAGAGGAAGGTGATTCCTCTGTCATAACATCATGTAGAAAAGTATTGTTTTAGCAAATGACTATATAATATATGGTAAAATTGAAACATAATACAAGTTTTGAATTATGTTGTGAAAAGTTTACGAACATTTTTCATAGCAATGGGACTGGCAACTGTTACTCCTAATACGCTAAATGATATGATGGTAAAATATAGTAAATTTTGCCAGCGTTCATAATTACGACATTCGTAATTCTTATCCAATGATGTTAGCTTTTCCTGGGTACTCATGTCGTTGGATGATTTAATTAGCATAGTTTTCGTTATGTATTTTTCTTTAGATGTATTTTCTGCATCAGAGATGGATGCAAATGCTTTTAGATACATATTTTCAATGATGCTGTCTTGTAGGGTGCTATTTTCGCCTATTGTTTGGATATAATTATTTTCATTCATGTGATGCCTCCTGATTAAAGATCTTTAAATTGACAAGACATATTTTAAGATTTATCTTTATAAATGTAAATACCAATGATGATATATAAATGATGTAAATAATAAAATTATGAGGATAAAATATATTATGAATGATATAGAACATGATAAGGCACAATGCTGGTGCAATCGCCTACATAAATTGATGAAAGAAAAGAATTATACTCAAAAAAGCTTCTTAAAAGAATATAAGGAAAAATACGGAGGCGGAACTCAGGCAAATATAAGCAGATGGCTACGTGTAGGAAGTAAAATTGAAAATGAAAAAACTATAGGGTTTCCTTCATATGAAACAATGTCAAATTTGGCAGATTTTTTTGGGGTATCAGTAGGTTATCTTATTGGTGAAACAGATTATGAATCATTTGAAATGGAAAAAGTTTGTGAGTTTTTAGGGCTGGAGGAAGAAACCGTAAAAGCTATAATAGGAATAACTTCTGGTGAAAATATGGGCATTGGTGCAAACAGTATGTGCAGTGAATATAAATCAGCATTTCGCTATATTTTAACAGCAAGTAGTTTTCCTGTTTTTATTAAAGAGGTCAGAGAATATGCAGAAAATGTCTACAGATTGAAGCATCCGATAAAATATATGGATATAGTTTCTGCAAAAATGAGAAAAGATTTATTTGATTTGGCTGTTAAGTGTATGGATTATCAATGTATATCAGATGATAAATATGGGAGAATAGATGATTTTGAGGAAAATAGTGTAGAACCTACAGAAGAATTGTTAGAGGCAATTAGGATATTGAACGATGCACAAGATAAAGATTATGCTCAAAAATGTCATATAGAACAAATGGTTAAACTTTCTGAATATGAACTTCAGAAAATATATTTTGAAGTTATTAAAGAATTAACCAAAGAAGAGCATTTACTAGATATGGTAATCCCTATGTATGTTGAAAAAGATTTAATAAATAAAGATTAAAATTAAAATAGCTTTCTGCTTGTGAAAAGTTAGTGAGAGTAGTTTTTGATTTTAATTTACTAGCAATTTATAAACAACATATGCTTAAAAATTATTTTGACATCATCAAAAAATATATTTATAATATAAAGATAGATAGTAAGCAGGAGGATTGGTGCATGACAATATCAGAACAAATAAAAGTATTGTGTGTGAGATGTGGTGTAAGTGAAGCAGAACTGGCAAGGCGGCTGGGAAAATCGCCACAAAGCTTTAATTCGAAAATGAAAAGAGAAAGTTTTACAGTAGAAGATTTAGATAATATTGCAGATGTATTGGGTGTCGAATTTAACAGAGAATTTATATTAGCAAATGGAGATAAAGTTTGATGAAGAATATTGTAAAAGAATTTAAACTTGGAGAATTATTTTGTGGTCCTGGTGGATTGGCGTTAGGAGCAACGACAGCAAAGATTGAAGATTCGGATTATAAGATTATTCATAAATGGGCAAATGATTATGATAAAGACACATGTAATACATATACGAGAAATATCTGTCCAGATGATGGAGAGAGTGTTATTTGTGGAGATGTAAGAAAACTTGATATTGACAGTCTTGGAGATATAGATGCATTGGCTTTTGGATTCCCATGCAATGATTTTTCTGTTGTAGGTGAGCAAAAGGGATTTGATGGTGTATATGGTCCGTTATACACATATGGGGTAAAGGTATTAAAGAAATATAAGCCGTTGTGGTTTTTGGCAGAAAATGTTGGTGGATTAAAGAGTGCTAATGATGGAAAGGCATTTCAGAAGATACAGGAAGATTTGAAGAATGCTGGATATAGAATATATCCTAATTTATATAAATTTGAGGAATATGGGGTGCCGCAGGCAAGACATAGGGTAATAATTGTTGGTATTAGAGAGGATCAGCCATATGAATTTAAAATACCTAGTCCAAAACCATATAAAAATGTTGATGTTACTTGTAAGAATGCAATAGAGAATCCTCCAATCGGAAAAGAAGCTTATAATAACGAGTTAACAAAGCAATCCGAAATAGTTGTAAAACGATTGAAATATATTAAACCGGGAGAAAATGCGTTTACTGCGGATTTGCCAGAAGAATTGCAGCTTAAAGTGAAAGGGGCAAAGATAAGTCAGATTTATAAGAGGTTAGATCCAGATAAACCTGCATATACAGTAACTGGTTCTGGTGGTGGTGGAACGCATATGTATCATTATTCGGAGCCAAGAGCATTGACTAATAGAGAGAGGGCAAGATTACAGACATTTCCTGATAATTATATTTTTGAGGGGTCTAAAGAGTCTGTTAGAAAACAAATCGGTATGGCGGTACCTGCAAAAGGAGCTAAAATTATCTTTGAAGCTATTTTAAGAACATTTGCGGGAATTGACTACGAAAGTGTAGAACCAAGTATAAAGGAGTAAGGTATGTATACTGATAATTTTGAAGAAGAAATATTGTTTATACCAGCGAGAAAAGATGGCGAAGCATGTAATCATTTGAAAATTGTCACAGCATTTACTGATGTTGAGAGAATATCAAGTCATTTGATAAAACTATTTGATGGCAGGAATAAAGAATATGTGTCTGGAATAAAAGTGGACATTATACTTGGGATGACAAAGGGCACGGGTCTGACACAAAAGAAACATGACAAGATATGCTCATTGATAAAAAGGTTGAATAGTGTATCTGGAATGCCTCAGATATCATGCAATTATATTGTGGAAGGTAAACAGGTACATTCCAAGGTGTATGTATGGTGCAGGGGGCGAAAGGCAATAGAGGCTTTTAATGGTTCAGCTAATTACACTATGAATGCATTCTTTGTAAGAAGAGAATGTATGGATGCATGTAATCCTAAAGAGGCAAACCATTACTTCAACAGTCTATTACCTGATACGATAAATTGCTTTGATGGGCAGATAAAAGATAAGGTTTCATTTTCTAGCAAGAAAAATGTGGAAGATGATGTTGCGGATACTAATATGGAAAATTTATCTTGGGAGAATTTTCAGACTATTGAGCCGGTAGATACATTAGAAGTTTCTTTACTGAAAGCTGATGGCAGCGATACTGGATATGGCTCTGGCGTAAATTGGGGAATACGTAAAAATGGCTATAAGAGAAATAGAAACCAGGCGTATATTCCATATAATGTGGCAGATCATAAAGATGGATTTTTCCCAGATGTAAATGCTGATGGAACGTATCCAGTGTTTAAGGTTGTAACAAAGGAATATGATGCTTTTTATATGAGACAGGCACAAGCAAAGGGAAAGGCATTAGAAACTCCAGAAAGTAATGCGATAATAGGAGAATGGATAAGGCATAAACTTGGAGTGCCGGATGGTACATATATTACGAAACAAATGTTAGATCAATATGGAAAAACAAAGGTTTTGTTTAAAAAGTATGAAGATGGCATATATACTTTGGAGTACTAATTCTGGCATTAAGGAGAGAACAATATGGAGCAGAAGATCAATATCGATAATTTAGACGATTTGCAAAAACAGGCGTTAGTCTGTATGTATTATGCTATGCTTCCTAAAACAGATGCAAGATATAAGCAGAGAATGCATGATTGGGAAGTGTTAGAAAAGAGATTTGGAACAAAGAAAACAACATATAAACATGCAAAGGATGCTTTTGATTTTTATTTTCCTAACAATGGAAGAAAAGGCTGGAGTGATGATAGAGATTTAAAAAGACGAGGACATGCATATCAGGAAGTGTTTGAGCTGTATAAGGATTATTCTGCAGACCAATTGGAAAAAGCTGTAGCGGAGATTATTCATGGATATGAGAATGAAGAACCAACATTTGTATCTATGAAATGTGGTTTTCCAGATACAGTACATAACATTCTCAATGGCAACAAAGATATAACAGTTGATGGCGTTTATACTCTGAAAGAGGAATTGAATATTGGAAAGCATGTATTTGTTACATTGGGAGGAGACACAGGAAAATCAGAGGTTGATTGGGTTCCAGGGTTTATAGGAGTAGCACATGTAATTAGAGAACCTTATGATTTTGGATATAATGGTAAAGAAAAATACTTTAAGTTTGATATAGAAGTTGACTGTGTTTTTGAAAAGCCATTTAAAAGGGAAGATTTTTTAAGCTATAGAGAAGCATATGATGCTCCATATATAGGACCGGAGTTATCAAGAGATCCGTCACAGGCATTAAGTACTTTGGATAAGATAAAGGCTGTTGCTGTTATACGTGCAGTACTTGATAAATTTCCAGAAATGCTTGAAAAATTCAAAGAAATTTTTGACAGAGAGTTTATGGACAGGGTGCTTGGAGCAGTTACTGTAATGATACCAACATCTGTAAAATTTGGAGAAAGCAAAGAGGATGCAGTAAATTCTATTCAGGAAGAAATGAGCATAGAGAATGAAGGCTCTGAGGAGGAAGAAATGGAATCTAAGCCATATATTGAACCTGATTATTATACAGGGTGTTCACGAAAAAATAAGGATACAGGGGCTGTATATGCACACAATAGAATTGTATTTGGAGCACCAGGAACAGGAAAAAGTTTTAAGCTGAATGATGAGCAGAAGGATCTTGTTTCAGAAGGTGGAGAGTACGAAAGAGTTACATTCCATCCAGATTATTCATATGCTAATTTTGTTGGAACATATAAGCCAGTACCTACAAAAAATGGAATATCATATGAGTATGTTCCTGGACCATTTATGAGGACATATGTAAAAGCAATAGAAAATGGACAGTCAGAGAATAAGGAAGATGTAAAACCATTTCTGCTTCTCATAGAGGAAATTAATAGAGCAAATGTTGCCGCTGTATTTGGAGAGGTATTTCAGCTTTTAGATCGCGACGATAGAAATGCAAGCCAATATCCAGTTAAACCTTCTGAAGATATAAAGGCATATTTGGCAAAAGAACTTGGTGGAAGGCCAGAGCAGTATGATGAAATAAAGATACCAGATAATATGTATATCTGGTCAACTATGAATAGTGCTGATCAGGGCGTATTTCCAATGGATACAGCATTTAAAAGAAGATGGAACTTTGAATATATAGGTATTAACCATAAGGAAGAAAAGATTAAAGATACATATTTAGTGTGTGATAAAGCACAGGTGCCATACAGAGTTGACTGGAATGAGCTTAGGAAGGCTATAAATACAACACTTGCTTCTAGAGATTATAAGATAAATGAAGACAAGCTTATGGGACCATTTTTTGTATCTAAAAGCATTTTAGAGAATGAAGATGCGTTTAGAGAAACTTTTAAGAGTAAAATTATTATGTACTTATTTGAAGATGCAGCAAAGCAGAGAAGGCATATGTTGTTTGGAGGCTGTGATGAGGATATAAGAAACCAATATTCAACGATTTGCGAGGAATTTGATAAAAGAGGCATAGATATTTTCTGTAAAGAAATCCGAGACAAAATCAAGAAAGAATACTTGAGTGAATTAGAATGAGAAGGGAATGTTACTGGATGATTTCTAAATATGTCAAAGAGCAGAAGCGGTATACTCAAGATGAACTTAGAAAAATATTTGAATGCACTGCTGATGAAACAGTGCAGATTATAAGAAAGTTAAAAGAGTATGGAATTGTTAAAAATGTAAAAAAAAGTGATAGGCAAAGTATGCTCTCTGACTTAGTTGAGGAAGATATCAGAGTAACAGATATCGAAAGTGGAGAGCGGGAATTATATTATGTGTTTTCATTTGTTGGAGTAATTGTTGTATATGGACGGGTATTAAAGTGTTATCCTAAATATATTAATTCTTGTGGTAGTCCAGTAGCGCAGATGAAGCAGATTATGCGTGTTTTGGAAAAATATAATTCAAAAGAGCAGGTAATAAAACTATATAATGAAAGTGATGATGGAGGATCGTTTAACTTATTGGCAGTAATGCTGTATTTGCTACAGGATTATTATGATAATGGAATATATGCTAATGACGTTGATATTGTTGAGACTAATGGCACAGGAGAAATACTGTGGGACAGAACAATCAATGAAACATTTTCATATATATCAAATAACAGGCCATATTATACTGAATTACAGACAAAAAAGCGGACTTCAGATGAATATGATTTTATTAGACGCTTACATGCATGTGTATTGACTAAATTTTCAAAGGAACTTGAAGAATCCGATCTGCCAGAGTTATTTAATATTGTGACAGTAGAGCTGTCGGAAGAACAACTGGAAGATTTGGGCGATGAAGATTATATTTTATATAGGATACAAAATGAACTTAATGTGCAGTATAACACAAGAAAACAACTGGTGTTGAAGGCAATGTATGCGTATATTGCACAAAAAGCAAGCTTTAATAACATTGATAGTTTTAGCATATATGGTACTAACAGCTTTAACTTAGTATGGGAAAAAGTATGTGCACAGAATTTTGGAAATGTTTTAAATGTAAAATTATCAGAGCTGCCACTTGGAGTTTGTGATGATTATAAAGAAAGTAAAGATAGTACTTTAATAGAAATAATTGATAGACCAGTATGGCATAAGACTTCAGATAATATTAGTGATGAAAAGTCAGATACACTAAGACCAGATTTGATTAGTATTTATGAGTGTGGTGAAAGTGGAGAATATTGTTTTGGCATATATGATGCAAAGTATTATAACATTAATTTTCATAAGCATGCGTCAGAATACAAAGTTATAGGACAGCCTGGAGTGGCAGATGTTACAAAGCAGTATTTATATCAGCTTGCGTACGATGATTTTATAGCAAAGCAAGGATACAAATATGTGCAGAATATGTTTTTTTGTCCTGATGAATCTGGGGATAAAGAATATGGATGGGTGCAGATGGATATGCTTCATCAAATTGGAGATAAAAAACTAGAGAATGTAGCAGTTGTAAAGCTTTGTGCATCAGAAATGTATTCTTTATATTTAGCAGATCATATAGTTAATGAAAATGAGATGGACAAATATATTCCAGTAATTGGACGACATGAAGTAGATAGTCAAAACTTTGCAAATAGGATGATGGCATATCTTACGAGAATCACAACTGCCAGTAAATTGGCTGAAAAGAAACTTGAAATGAAATCGGATAGAGGCAGGCTTATATATCCAAAACAGATAAAAAGAGAATTAGGTGCAAAAATTATATATGATGCTATATGCCCCGTTGCAAGTAATGCTTTTTATGGATTTAATCCATATGAAAAAGAAGGCCATGAAAGTATGGTGGCAGAGGATATGGGCGATTCTTATAATCGTTGCAGCCAGATTGCGGATGCCTCTATTGAGATAGAAAAAATTATAAAAGATTTATCAGAAGTGGAGCTTAGAGATGAAAAAGTACTTAAAGTAGTACTTAAAAAATGCATTGAAAGTAAATCAGATATTAAACCTATGGCGGATGGAAAGTCGCTTGATATGCTGACAGATAAAATAATGGAACTTGTTAGAGATGTGTATTTATAGCGTGCAGTTAAAGAATAAATGCCAGATAAAAAGCAAATGAGAAAAGAACTGGACAAGTTGGGGAAAAACAGATTGTTGAGGTGATTTTGTGGCAGACGATTTAACAAAAGAACAGCGGCATAAAAATATGAAAAATATTCATGGGAAGGATACCAAAATAGAAGTTATATTAAGAAAGGCTTTATGGAACAAAGGGTATCGGTATCGCAAGAATTATAAAAAACTTCCAGGAAGTCCAGATATTGTGCTGACAAAGTATAAGATAGCTATTTTTTGTGATGGAGAATTCTTTCATGGAAAAGATTGGGATACTTTAAAAAAGAGACTTGAAAAGAGTAACAATAGTGAGTACTGGATTAGCAAGATATCCCGCAACAAAGAGCGGGATGATGAGATAAATAAGAAATTGGACTTTGAGGGCTGGACTGTAATCCGGTTTTGGGGTGAAGACATAAAGAAACATACAGATGAGTGTGTTAAGGTTGTGGAAGAGACAATCTTTGATAGTATAGAATTTGAAGAGTAGAGGTTTGATTTAATTGTAATGTTAAATGACCGAAAAAGAGGTGGACAGATGAAACTTGAGAATATAATAATTGAAAATTATAGACAGTTTGATACAGCGGAATTGGCGTTTGATCAAGGAATAACTATTCTTGCCGGGGCTAATAATAGTGGTAAAACTTCGCTTATCAATTTGATTAGGAGTGTTTTTGTTGATGAAAAAAATGACTATAGTGTATCGGATATTCCAGCTAAAAATATGCAAGAATGGATTGATTGGGGATATCCTGTATTTGCTGATTTCTTTAAAAGTGGTAAAAGCGTTGATACAATAGATGCAGAACTTGTCAATTTAATTATTCCGGAAGATGATACAGTTCCATCACATTTAATGAATACAACATGTGTAAAGATTCATGTTTCGTATGATCCAGATATAGATGATATAAAAATGTTTGCTGATTATATTATGGATCTTGATGAAGAAGTGCATGATTTTTATTTTTTGTTTGATTATGAAGTAGCACGTTCAAAATTTCTCAGAGCAATAACGGACAATTATGATAAGTTAAAACGGCGATTTGATGAAATAGAAGAGGATAAAATTAAAGTATTGAGTTCTTCAGATAAAAATCTGGAGAACAATATAGAGGTTAAAGAGAGATATTTGAAACAGTTGATAGTAAGTATTTATGTCAAATCAATGGTGACTTTCGGATATTTTTGCGATAAGGAATTTAAAAATAAATGTAGATTTGACGATATAAAGGAATTTAGAAAATTGTTTCATTTTTGTTTTATCAAAGCTAGTAGGCCTTTAGATGATGATGAATTAGATCATTCACATATGCTTAGTAAGCAAATGATTAGGATGGTAAAGCTAGATGATGGGTGGAATGAATTAGTTGAAAGACTTCCTGACGAATTACTTAAGCCAATTCAGGAAAAGAAGATAGATAAGACCGTCCGGGATACTTCGTTAAAATCTCTTAAAGATACAATAAATGCATTAGAACAGACTAATGGGGGCAAATCTGGAGAACTAATGTTGGATATGCAGGTTACAGAAGATGATATAAGTGAATTATTGCAACGGATAACAACAGCTACCTATAATGTGGATGGTTATTATCTTGGAGAATCATCGCAGGGACTGGGATATAGTAATATGATATATATTCACCTGCAATTGAAAGAATATGAAAAAGGAGTTGATCCGTTAAAAGTAAATATGTTTTTTTTGGAAGAACCTGAATCTCATATGCATCCTCAAATGCAACAAGTATTTATTAAGTATCTGATGGATTATTATCATACAAAATTACAAGGGTTAATTACAACTCATTCCAATGAAATGGTTCGTACTGTCGGGCTTTCTCATTTAAGAGTTATAAGGCATGCAGGAAATTTTAAAAGCAAATTATACGACCTTTCTACATTATTAAAGGATTTGAAAAAGTCAGAAAATCTATCCGATAAGGAATTGGCAAATTTTTTTGATTGGTTTTTTGAGATAGGATATTCAGAAATAGTTTTTGCTGATAAAGCTATTTTTTATGAAGGAGATACAGAGAGATTATTTATTCGTAAGGCTATGACATTAGAAAAATATAAAAAATTAAGTCAACAATATGTTGCATTTATTCAGGTTGGAGGGGCATATGCTAAAAACTACGAGAAGTTAATTAGGCTATTAGGCATAAAATCATTAATAATTACAGATATAGATTACGAAAAAGAAAAATTAACAGTTGCAGATATAGAAGATTCTACAATAACTAATGCTACCATAAAGCATTTTTATTCTTTAAATCATCCAACTGATAATGCTTTGGTAAAAAATCTTTACGCATGGAAAAATACAAAAGAAAATATAATGGATAATTTAATATATATATGTTTTCAAACCGATCATGATGGATATGCGAGGACACTAGAAGAAGCTATGCTTAATAAATATTTTTCGATGAGTGTTACGGATTTATATAAAAAAAGCGAGTGGGTCCAGAAGAGAAATGATTCGAAATTAGATTTTTCAATTCCAAACAAAAAGAATGACAAAAAAATTTATGATGAAGATATGGTTTCTATTAGGGACATTTTGGCATCAACTTCAGGAAATAAGACAGATTTTATGTATTCTGTTATTATGAATGGATATGTAGAAAATATTATGCCAGAATATATAGATGGAGGGTTGTTATGGCTGATGCAATAGTTGAGAATCTCTTTTTAGTAAATGCACCTGCAGGAAGTGGAAAAACAACTTGGATAAGGAAGAATGTTAGGAAATACCTTTTGCAAAATCCAAATGATAATGTTTTATGCATTACTTATACAAATCGTGCGGCAGAAGAACTTGGAAAAAATGTAGATAGTAATAGGGTGTATTTTGGAACGATACATAGTTTTATTAATGATTTTATCGGGAGTTTTTTTTCACATGAATCAATTTTGGAATTATATTGGGAAGTATATAAAAATCAGATTGTGGAACGTATAGAAAATATATCACAGAATGGCAATTGGGCGGAAAGTAATATGAGATATATAGAAAAATATGGTGGATTGACACCTCAAATTGTGCGTTCTAATATTACTATGATTTCATATAATCAAGCACCATTTAATTCTCTGTATAGGGGAGCTTTAGGGCATGATGATTTAATTTCTTTTACAAGATTGGCCGTTGAAAGATTTCCAGTAATAAAGAAAAAAATTTCTGATAAATATCAGGTGGTATTTATTGATGAATATCAAGATACTGCAACTGATGTATTGCAAATATTTTATTCTTCTATGATAGGAAAGAAGAGTAAATTGTATTTGTTAGGGGATAAGATGCAGCAGATTTATCGTAATTATAATGGAGGATTTGAAACTTATTTTAATATTTTCAACAAATCGATAAATCTTTCGGTGAACTATCGTACGACTCCTAAAATAGTAAGTATTTTAAATAAAATTTATAATGATGAATGTTATAAGCAGACAGCATATGAGAAAAATAAAGATGAAAATATGGATTTCTTGCCTGAAGTTAGAATTGTAACTGATATAGAAAAAAATGTATCTGAATTAATGGAGCAGTATAAGGATTCATTAATATTGTATTTGTCGAATAAGTCAAGATTTTATAATATAGGAGTTGGAGAATTGTATGATGCATATTCTGGAATGGAAAAGTATAGTTTTGGGAAGAAATATAATGCTGTTGATGTTTTGACTAAGGAAGAAATTAGAGAAAATGATGCATTATTGAGCTTTTTGTTTACGGTAAATATAATAGTTGATTATTTTACGAAAGAATTTTATGGTGAAGTGTTTAGGATAATTCGTAAAGCCGGTACATATTTTAATTGCGAAAAATTTATTATCAGAAAGCATATTGATAAGCATCTTGTAAAAGATAAGTTAGATGACATTGTAGCATTATATAATGAATTATCAACAACAGTGGATGATTTTCTATCATTATGTGCTGAAAAAGAGTATATTAGAGAGGAATTTTATTCTGCTGTTGTTGAAGAAAATGATTATCAATTGGTGAAAAATGTAAAAGTTCAAGAAGTGAAAGTGTTAGCAGATTATATGTCAGATCCTAAGATATCAACTCAGCATGGGGTAAAAGGCGAAAGCCATGATACAGTTGTGTTTGTTGCAGATAATAGTAGATCTAATCCAGTAGTGCATATGTCAAAATTTTTTGAAATGTGGAGCAATATTGATATTACATTATCAGAATTCGATGCCTTTTATTATATTTATAGCCAGATGCTTAATCAGATTGAGAATAAAATTGGTATGAAGTGTTCACAATTAAAAGCTGATACATATATATCCGTTGCTAGTATAATAGATGAGGAACTTCAAGCATTTACAAAAAAAATGAAACAAATCCATATTACATTCAGTTGCTTAAAGTTAAAATGGATAAGTATTTTGGAAAGAAGAATGTTACTAATGTAAAAGAATGCTTAAAGGAAGGGACGGTATATGGACCACTATGTGCATATAGATTGTTTTATGTAGGATGTTCTCGTGCGAAAAGAAACTTAGTTATTATGATTAATAAAAAAGATATTGAGGGCTTTGAAGACAAATTGCGTAATAAATTAATGATAACTGGTTTTAATGTATTATAAAATTAAAAAGTGACAAATGTAGTTTATGATAAAAAGACTTTAACATAGAGGCTGTAATGAAATTATCTCTATAAAGTCTTATGAGATTTGCCACTTGATGAGACTGCATAAAATTAAGATCATTGGCTAAGCTAATGGTTCTGAGTAAATAGTTGGAGAAAATATATGAACGAAATAAAATTGATTGAAGAAATAGAAGATGCGATACATAATACAAAATATGATGAACTTTTATATAAAATAGAATTAAAATTGAAAAAAATGTTTTATAAATATACTACAGAAGATGTGCTGGCTTTGATAAATAGGACTATTATATTTCACAATTATAATATCAATTGTAAGGAAGAAAATTATTCCGAATATCAAAGAGATAAGCATGTTTCATTGAAAATTCTATTATCATTGCCAGAGTATTATTACAAAAATATATCAGAAAAAGGAAAAGACTCTATATATGATTATAAAAGTGTCATTGACGAACTGGTTGGAATAATAGCAGAACTAGAATATGTATATTATTATTATCCGTATAAAAACAAAAAAGATTTTATGCTTGATAATGAAAATCAATTTTATATGAATTATTTCAAATCATACTACTTTGATTATCCGGCTATAGAGATAAGAGATTTTTTGGAATTTTTTAAATCTAATATTAATTTATGTGAGGAAGTGTTAGATGATAATAATTTTAAAGAATCACTCGATTTAATGCTATATTTACAGGAATTTGAAAGTAACTTAAGAAAAGAGAAACTTTCGCTAAATTTATTATTTGATAAGGATATAAGAAGAATAATTAATTCTGAAAATATATATATTCTTTATCCGCTAAGAACTGTAAAGAAAATATGTTGTAAAAAGAAAATTAACTTTAAAACTTTTATGAAAAATTATGCATTTGATTTAGAAGATAATGAAAATAAAGAAACTGATTTAATAGATATACTTGCTGAGTCTAAGGATAAACGTTTTATGTTCATAACTTCGAAATTTCTATTCTTTCCTAGAAATTATTATTGGATGTACAAAATGTATGACATAGTATGGAGAAGTGCTAATATTTCAAAAAAAATAGATTATGGAAAAACAATAAAAAGTTTGATGCATGAAAATACGATTTTTGAATTGTTAAAAGAATATTTTGGACAAAATAATGTTTATGCAAATGTGTATTTAAAGAGAACAGGACACCAATATGCAGAAAAAGATTTTGTTGTTTTTTATCAAAATAAAATTTTATCCTTTGAAGCAAAGTCTAATTTGTTGCCTAAACCCGAATTAGATGATAGTATTGATAATGTAAAATTAAAGTGTGAGGAATGTATTAGAAAAGCATATGCCCAGAGTTTAGAAGTGAAGCAGAAGGTTATGAGTGGTACAGCTGTATTTTATGATTGCTCAAATAAGAAAAATAATGTAGTATTAGACTTGAGAAATTCCAAAGTTGATGAATGTTTACAGATAATAGTTATGTATGAAGAATATTTGGGGATTGAAACTAATATTGAACATATATGTCCAGATTTTGATGCATGGATAATTGATATTAAAAATTTGAAATTTATTCTTGCAGATACAATTGGAAAAGGAAAATTTGAGAGATTAATTGATTATGCTAAAAAAAGAAAAAATGCATATGGTTTAGTTGACGTTCAATCAGGTGAAGAATTAAAAGTTTATAATTTATATAAAAGTATGCCCATTTTCTTTGAATATGATTGTAAAGATAGAGGAATAATCGTACATATATAATATTTTGAATATTAAGCCTACCATAAATTCATGTAAATTATAAAAAATAATAAATTACAGAAAATTTGAAGCTGAATGGAAAATAAGGCTTGAGTATTTTTGTATATGTTAATTAAAATGATGTAATTTCATTTTGTAGTAGTATAAAACAAACCTGAAAGCCACCAGAACTACACACAATAATGACAATATAGCAATGGTACTGGATTGGTACTAAAAATGTGTGAAACGAAAAATAATGTGTGGAAAAGGTGTGGATTATCAATACAAAACAGTATAGATAATTATATTTAAATAACCTAAATCAAACCAGACTCTGCGAGTTTGAATAGTTGAAGATGAGCTGTAAAGCCTTTGTTTACAAGGGTTTTACAGCTTTTCCTTTATAGGATTGCATTTTCATTGCATTATTTTTCTTCAACTGTTCTGTGATAGATTGCTGTATGTTGATTGCTGGTATAATTAGCAATGCTTTCAGTAGCAGATTGTACTTGTAATATTCCAGTCAGTTTTTTAGCAACTTCAAGATTCGTATTTGGATACAGATGACCATAAGTGCCGAGTGTTGTCTGTATTTTTTCATGTCCTAAACGTTCCTTGATAAGTAAAGGATTTTCGCCCATGCTGATAAGCAATGAAGCGTGTGAATGTCGCAAGGCATGAATTTTAATACGATGAACACCTGCTAAATTTGACAACTTTTCCAAAGCTCTGGGAAGCGTTGTTTTACTGGTTGGAGTTCCGTTATAACTTAGTACAAGTGGACAATCGGGAAGAACCTGTTGCTGAACACTTTGCCAAGCCTTTAGCTCATTGAGTGTATCTGAATCAATATAAATAGTACGGATACTTGCCTGTGTTTTCGGCTCAACGAATTTATAGTCCGTCATTGTTCGGTAATATAATGTTTTGGTAATGCTAAGCAAGCCTGTTTCAAAATCTATGTCTGACCAATGTAATGCTGACGCTTCGCCAATTCGCATACCAGTCATAAATAATAACCAGAACGATATAAACAGATAATGTTCATAATAGTCTTTCTTACAGAGTAAGGAAATAACCTTTTGAAATTCTTCTAATGTCCAGAAATCAACTTTGGTTTTCTTGCTTTTGATATTGCCTATCATACGAGAAGGATTTTTCTTCGCAATTCCAAGAACAATAGCTCTGTCAAATGCGATAGAAAGCATTCCCTGTACGATACGAATGTAATTAGGGCTAAAATCTTTTGCAAGTTTCAACTGCCAGTTTTGAACATGGATAGGTTCGATTTCGTCTGTTTCCATTTTGTAGAAATAGGAAAAATGTTTCTTGATGGTAGTAGCACGATTAAGATAAGTGCTTTCTTTTACCTGTGTTTTATACCATGGCAGGTAGGTTTCTTCTATAAATTGCTGAAAAGAAACGCCATCTTTTTTTGTTGTCAATTCTTCGGTAGAAGCTAACACCAGTTTTGAATATTCTTCCTTTGCTTCTTTTTTCGTTCTGAATCCACTTCGGTATTTCTGTATCTGTTTTCCGGTAATAGGATTGTAGCCTAAATTAGCTCTGAAATAATAAGTTCCATTATCTGCTTTCTTAATAGGGTCTTTTGCCATGATTTCACTCCTTACATGATATGCAAGAAGTACAATCAATCGTTTGTGTCTGATAATGTAATCCCTAATAATTCTTCCACGGCTTCTTTGGGTACTCTGTCCAATTTACGGGATTGGTAATAAGTATGCACTTTTTCAATCATAAGTTTTTTTGCTTTTCTTATGATGTCTGCCGAGAAAGAAGTTCCATAACCTAGTGCTATGAGGTCTTTTTTTGTTACGGTAATCATAATCCTCCTTTCCATAGACCAGATAAGGAAATTTCAATATCTTGTCTATCAGTATATCAAATGATGAGCAAAAAAGCTCTATTAAGGACTGATGATGTACTAAGAAAAAAACGGAATAAATTCGGTTGTTGGTATAGA
>OKRY01000475.1_pt1 | contig 31758 bp, 18 predicted proteins | sample 1601121 | NCBI WGS metagenome assembly OKRY01 (sample SAMEA3541546, study PRJEB24748) | human gut metagenome | biome: human gut; feature: human-associated habitat; material: faeces | place: China | collected 2012
TTTTTCTCAGGGTATCTCTCATTGCAAATATCTACGTCATTACAAAATCCGTTATGGCTACCTCAATGGTTCCCATTCTAATCGGATTATCAGCTTTCGTGGCAAGTTTTTTAGTCCCCTTAGTGACCAAAACAATTCCCTTAAATCGAGTTCTATTTTTGACTCAAGGAGGAAAAACAGTCCTAGTGGCAATCCTCGTTGCCCTATTTACCAAGTTTCAATTCGTACCAGCCGTAGGGATATATGTCTTTGTAATTGCTATTTCTATCTTAGACGGCTTTGCGTCACCAGTATCTTATGCCATGATTCCTCGATATGCTACAAATTTAGGAAAGGCAAACGCCGCTTTGTCAATGAGTGGTGAGGGAATTCAATTAATTGGTTGGGGACTGGGAGGACTCCTTTACGCTTCGGTTGGCCTATTTTCTACAATGTTGCTAGTCTTATTCCTTTATCTTCTTTCTACTTTTGTGATGCTCTTTCTCCCTCAGGCTAAAATAGAGCAGTTAGAAGCGGCGGAGACCAATCTGGATACTCTTGTCAAAGGTTGGAGCTTAGTGGCGAAAAATCCTCTATTAAGATTATTGGTACAAGCAAATTTATTGGAGAGCTTTTCTAATACAATCTGGGTTTCATCTGTCATTCTTGTTTTTGTAACCGAGGTGTTGCAACAGACTGAAAGTTACTGGGGCTACTCCAATACAGCCTTTTCTCTGGGGATCATTTTAGGGGGAATGATTGTTTTCAACTACTCTGAAAAGTTTTTAGCTCATAAATGGAAAAGCATTTTCTTTCCGCTTGTCGCAATAGCAACTATCACAGGCAGTATCCTCTTTTTTTCAAACACACAAACATTTTTAATTTTCTCAAGTTTAATCGGCTTCTTTTCTCAGTTAAAAGAAGTCCCTGAAAGTGTCTTCCTTCAGAAAACGGTTGATAAAAATCAGTTAGTACATGTTTATTCTGTATTTGAAGTCATTTCATACCTTTCTTTTTCAGTGTTCGTCTTTCTGATGAGTTCTATTACTGAAAGTTTTGGAATTACAACAAGTTTCTGGCTATCAACAATTTGCATACTTTTAGAAGCTGGCTTGATTTATCATAATCGTAATTATCTAAAGTAATTAATCATAGGTATACTTGATAACTATTAGGTTTATAAAAAAAATAGGACTATCTGATTAGATAGTCCTATATTTTGTGTTATTTTAGAGACGTGGCGTAGATATCATCAGTTAGATATTACGACACGAAGTCAGACGACTAGCTAGCCACAAGATAGGGGCTAGCGTCAAAAGATGAACGATTTACTTAAACTATACATAGTATTACGACATGAGAAAACGGAAACGATATTTTCCGTTTTCGAGTTAGTAAGGGACTTAGCCACGGTCCCATAGAACACTTCATAAATAACATCATCAAGATATTACGACACGAAATCAGACGAATCGATATTATTCGGCTGACGTAGTTAGTGAGACGGCTAGCTAGCCACAAGATAGTGGCTAGCGTCAAAAGATGAACGATTTAAAATCGTCATCTTTTGTGCCGTATTACATCTTCTCTTCCAATGTTACATCTGGATATTTATCCGCAAACCAACGGAGGGCAAAGTCATTTTCAAAGAGGAAGACTGGTTGGTCAAAGCGGTCTTTAGCCAAGATATTTCGACTTGATGACATGCGTTCATCAAGGTCCTCAGGTTGGATCCAACGCACAGTCTTTTTACCCATTGGTGTCATAACGACTTCAGCATTGTATTCATTTTCCATACGGTGTTTGAAAACTTCAAACTGAAGTTGACCAACGGCACCAAGCATGTATTCACCTGTTTGGTAGTTGGTGTAAAGCTGGATGGCTCCTTCTTGCACCAATTGTTCAATTCCTTTGTGGAAGGACTTCTGTTTCATAACGTTTTTAGCAGAAACTTTCATGAACAACTCTGGCGTAAAGGTTGGTAGTGGCTCAAATTCAAATTTGTTTTTACCTACAGTAAGGGTATCACCAACCTGATAAGTTCCTGTATCGTAAACCCCGATAATGTCTCCTGCCACGGCATTTTCAACATTTTCACGAGACTCGGCCATAAACTGAGTAACGTTAGAGAGCTTCGCTCCCTTACCTGTACGGGTTAGGTTAACACTCATACCACGCTCGAATTCACCAGACACGATACGAACAAAGGCAATACGGTCACGGTGACGTGGGTCCATGTTGGCTTGGATTTTGAAAACAAAACCAGAGAAATCCTTGTTAAGAGGATCAATCTCGTCGCCATCAACTGTCTTGTGGCCATGTGGTTCTGGCGCAAATTTGAGGAAGGTATCGAGGAAGGTTTGAACCCCAAAGTTTGTAAGGGCAGAACCGAAGAAGACCGGCGTCAATTCACCAGCTAAAATAGCTTCTTCAGAAAATTCATTACCCGCTTCTGTCAAGAGTTCGATATCTTCTTTAGCTTGCTCATAGAATGGGTTGTTGGCAAAAAGGGTATCACCATCTTCAATCTTGGCAAAGCGCTCGTCACCCTTGTAAAGCTCCAAGCGTTCGTTATAGAGGTCGTAAAGTCCTTCGAAGGCTTTACCCATACCGATAGGCCAGTTCATTGGGTAGCTGGCAATACCAAGCACTTCTTCCAACTCTTCCAAGAGGTCGAGTGGCTCACGTCCATCACGGTCCAATTTGTTCATGAAGGTGAAGACAGGAATACCACGGTGTTTGACAACTTCGAAAAGTTTTTTGGTTTGGGCCTCGATACCTTTGGCTGAGTCAACGACCATGACGGCAGCGTCGACCGCCATAAGGGTACGGTAGGTATCTTCTGAGAAGTCCTCGTGCCCTGGGGTATCAAGGATATTGACACGTTTGCCGGCATAGTCAAACTGCATCACAGATGAGGTTACTGAGATACCACGTTGTTTCTCGATATCCATCCAGTCTGATTTAGCAAAGTTTCCGGTTTTCTTACCTTTTACGGTACCAGCTTCACGGATTTCACCCCCAAAGTAAAGCAATTGTTCAGTGATTGTTGTTTTACCAGCATCGGGGTGAGAGATGATGGCAAAAGTACGGCGTTTTTTGATTTCGTCTTGGATACTCATAGTTTTCTTTCTTCTTTAAAAATAATCTTTTTGATACTTTTCCGTAGCGGTATCGGACTTCAGCAGCTTCCTTAGGAATAGTAAAACTTCCATGCTCAATAGGAACTGACAGTCATCGGTTTTTACCAGATCGAAAAGTAAGATAGTTGTAGCACTTCTTTCAGAAAATTTTTCTCTTTTTTGGTCTACATTTGTTGTCGAGGCTTGCGATAATTCTCGCAGGCACAGCTCCTTTATTATATCCAAATTACAGTGTGAAAGCAATTCTGAAAGCGTTTTGTGTTAGAATAAAACAAATAAAGTCAAAACCACCCGTGAGAACGGGTGGCTTGCTCTTCGGCTGAAAGCCTCTGCTACCGGCCGAGGCCTAAAGGCCTACCGAATGGTTTCCCTTCAGCACCACCTTTGCTAGCTGACCCGTCTAGCGGGTCTCTTTAAGATTACTTTCTTTTATTCTTCTCACCTGTAAACGGATCATACTCCTCAAAAAGACTGAGCTGATTTGCTATCACGTCTTCTTGTAATTGATTACGAATATATTCTTCAATTCGCTTCTGATTTCGCCCAACCGTATCAACATAAAACCCTCGACACCAAAATTTGCGATTCCCATATTTATACTTTAAATTTGCGTGTCGGTCGAATATCATTAAGCTACTTTTACCCTTTAAATATCCCATAAATGAAGAAATACTTAGTTTCGGTGGTATACTCACTAACATGTGAATATGATCTGGGCAAGCTTCTGCTTCATGAATTTCAACGCCTTTTCTTTCACATAATAACCGTAAGATTTGACCAATACTTGCTTTGTATTTCCCATAGATTATCTGACGTCTATATTTTGGGGCGAAAACAATATGATACTTACAATTCCATGTAGTATGTGCTAAACTATTATTATCCTGTCTCATCAGGGGTCCTCCTTTTGTATATTAGTTAGTGGTCGGGAAACCTTATCTAATATAACACTTTAGGGGGACTTTTTTGATACATCGCTAAAAGCTTTTCGGAACCACTAGCACAGCTAGTGGTTTTCGAGAGTCAATAAATCCCCAGAATTCATTTCTGGGGACTATAACTTATTCTATTTGATTCCTTCTAGCATTACTGTTCTACAATACTATTCTTTTTTTCCAGAACTTTGTATTTAACCACTGAGAGATAGTTATATAGACAAATCTTCTTGTATCCTTTTCCAAAAGTTGGGTTCTTTATATAACTCACTATAATATAACCTACTCCTCTAGATAATAAATAAACCAGGAAGAGCAACAGCACGACTCTGTAAGAGTTGCCCATATCTTTATCTTCTACAAGATTTTTCATAAAATCTGGTATAACATTTGTGAAAAAAAGCATCGGTAATAGGCTCACTATTTTAACAATACTTTCAAATTTCTTTTGAGCATCCTCTCGCTCTTTTGAAAGCTCGGACATAACAAGCTCAACTACCTTTGATACATCTGTATAATGACTGTCTAAATAGTTTTCAAGATGTTCACAAACACTTTCAGAGGCATCTGGTAGATTAGTAAATACCGACCTATAAAAAAGCCCTAACAATATAATAAAAACTATATCTGCTACTGCAATAATTGATAAAAGGGAAATATCTAAATTATCTACTAAGTATATATTTTCGAGGTATAAAACTACCGGAAAAATCAATAAAAATAGCACTACCAATAAAAAAAACAAAAGTACATTAGTTAAACCCAACCACGGTATTTTCGCTCTTTGTTTTTGTATATTCTTTTTTTCGGCTTTCTCAACTTCAGTCAATAATTTTTCAATAACTGTATTCCTCAAAATTCCCTCTCCTTTTGAAATCTAACTAAGCTACCATGCAAAAACTAGTATGATTACTATAAAGTTTCTATAAATAACTTAATTCGTCCACCATTTAAGAAATATACTTCATTTCTTAACCTTACTCAATATTATTACATCAAATATATGAAAAATCAACCTCAGGTAGATAATACATGTATGATTTAAACAAAAAAGAATTTGATAAAACAACTAACCCTTTTATAGTATCAATAACTAAACAAGAGCTTTATGATCCTCATGCCTACGCTCACTTAAAAGTACTTCACCAAATTGTACCCCACTATCTTCACTGACTCGTTCCTGGCAATCGACACAATACAATTCTCTAGCCAATCGCTGTTGTCGCCTACCTACATAGACCACCTCTTCCATTCCAGGCAACATATAAGGTAGCATGGTATCAACCAGCTCATCAAAATGTGATTCATCGTTACTTAAAAAGAAACGTGCAGGATGATCAGTATTATCAAAATCTCCAATGGCCACAAGACTATCATCTTCAGTCAAGAGATAGTAATAAGCAGCTGTGCGGTCTTCTGTGTATCGAAAGAATAAATGTGATTCATGACAAAATGGGCATGTTCTATACTTATGACCAAAAAATGATTTTAACCAACGTACAAGCAAATCCGATAAAGAAGCTTTGATTCCCTTAAACCAGAACAAGACATTAGGTAGAATGAAACCAACAATTAAAGGGATAACAGTTAGATTATTGTCCACCATCAATAGATAAAACTGGAACATGGCTGTTAGTCGTAGAAACCAGACAATCGTATTAAGAAAAATCTGATTCGTGCCACTCATAAAAGTACTGACAACTGTAGACTCTTTATTCTTCACAAAAGTAAGAGTAACACACTTGATGGCAAACATAACTACAAACATAATGACATAGGCTAACATTCACTTACCTCATTTTCAGCATCAGTAAATTCAGAAGCTACATCTCCCAAAAGAGAGATTAACTTAAAAGCACCCAAGGTATTATCTTGACTTAAATTGGTAAGCATACGGTCCAGAGTCTTTAGACAACGTTTCTTCTCTGAGAGTTTCCGTCTATCCAATAAAGCACTATCTTCTAAGTCTTCTGTGTTACTAGAAGAACGTAGTTCATTTAGATCATAAATATCACCAACGTCTAGGACTGATAGCTTACGAAGCATCCTAGAAACAACTAATGAAGAATAAGTCTGCGCGTGCTCTAGACCTTCTGCAGACTCTTTCAACTTTTGAATAATGGTGTCTCTTTTGGCAAGTTCTTCCTCATCTAAAAGCAAAGCATCCAAGGGAAAAAGTTGTTCCACTATTGTCTTTTGACCAGGGACAAAAGCGTTACTTTGTCTCAAACCAGTGCTAGGAACAAAATGCTTACCATTAACAACTATAAGTCTCTTTCCTAACCACTTGTCGACAATGCCACGCTCACTAGAAACTATGACACCATCCATTCGTGTTATTTGGATAGCAACCTCGTCACCTACTTTTAGGCTAGCAATCCATTCTGAAATATCTTTTTTTGATAAATACATTATTTTGTTTCCTCCTTTGCGACTGACACAATATCATGGATAGCATCCTCATCAAGACGAGGTGCTTCATGTTTCCCTCCTGCCATTCGTTCAATTCGTTTGGACCATCCACCAGAAGTCTTATCCTTATGATAGATAACTGCTGTTGCTGCTTCCTCTACTCCCATAGCTTTAGCTAAATCCTTGCCACTTTCGTCAAGAACATTAACATAGATAATCTTGTTTCGTTCTTTTTCAGTTAAGCTCTTATTGAGTACTGGAATTGATTTTTGACAGTAAGGGCAATCAGGTCGAAAGAACACATATATCTCTGAAGCTGTATTTTTCTTATAAGGATAAATGACATTATCTTCTTTAAAATAATCAAGCTGATTTGATGTAATCTTTGTTGCGTGGAAACTTTGTTGCGTGAGTTCCTGATCAAAAACCGTCGTAACCATACGATTACTATAACTGTATTCATTCTTATAACTAGAGGTAAAACCAATCAGAATTACAGGTAACATAAATAACCCAAGAACAACTTTAGTCGATGTAAACTGATGGGCATGGTCCACACCTTGATATACGATATAAAAGGTCGTAAGAACCCAAGGTAAGATAATCCCAAAAAGCAAACCAAACCAATCAAACGGAAATGCATAGACAACCCTATGGTTCACTACAACTACCATCAAAATAGATAACGTCACAAGGATCGCATAGCTAATATACCAACCCTTGTAAAAAGGATTATCCTTTAACTTGGGGAATGCATCACAAAGAGTTTTCCAAGCAGATTCAATTTTTATTTTCATTAATTTCCGTTACCTTTCAATCTTTTTTATCTTTAAAACAACACCAGATACTTACAACAAATTCGAACTATCATGTGACTTTCGTACATAATTTTAAATAGTTGAGAAAATGATTATATGATGCAGTTGCTGCGCGTGACTTATTCTTTTTTCGCTGATAAGAATTCATCAACCTTCTTGATAACCTCGTTATGTGAAACAAATAACGTATAGAGTGTTGGTATGATTAATACGGTTTGCAAAATCACTTCCAGCACATTATTCAGGGTTAGCGAATGCCATGATAGGAAAAAAGTAACTACCGTAAACAAGTACAAAATAAAATATGTAACAAGAACTAGCCAAGCAATCGTTAAGAAAATAAAGTAGTTGATTTTACCGATAACTTCATCACTTACTAGGGCCAATCCTTTCAAAAGTCGTGGTCTTTTTACTACGATTACAACTACAAGCGAAACTACGAACCATACAAGTCTTCTTCCTAAGTATTCCAAATAATCCATTCACAAACTCCTTTACTCTATCTATAAACAACAAAGAAATAATCATCAAAAGGAAGTTTGATTTTTTCTGGCAAGACTTCTTTGGGGAATACAATGATCATATGTTCATACTCTATTGAGAATTCTTCATAGAGACTAGTTAAGTGTGGAATCAAGTCACTTTTGATATATGCCATAGGTATCATAGGGTACTCTTTCAATTCCCATGAGTCAGTTTCAACAACAGCTGATAACTGGAATTTATCATCATATAAAGGTTCTGATATCTCCTTAACGAGATAATCTATTTTCTGCAGTTCAGAAAAATCATAAGCCTCGCAATCACACCAATCTTTATGATTTGAAAACATCTTTTCTTGAATGATTTCGACAATAACGTCAGAAGCATTTGTTGTTGTTTGACTGAACAAAGAAATACCTTTACGCTTTAACATGTCATGTCCAGTTACACCTTCAACCTCGACCTCATTTACATATTCCAAAAAGTTCATTAAACGTTTAGATACTTGCGTATTATCTTTACGACTATTCTCGAAAACGAAAAATAAACTAGAATTTTCAAATGCTGGTTCTTCTGCATAACCAAATATTTTAGAAAGTAGAATTGTTTGACGTTCTGTTGCTCGGTCATACTCAATAAAAAAAGGGTTATCGTTCACAAATACAACAGCATCAGGAACCATTAAAAGATTAACCCGACTAATAGGAAATACGACTTGTATGTTTAGGTCATAAACAGACTTATCTTGGTTATTAAAAAAAAGCTTGTTTAAGATTTTAGCAACTAATCGTCTGGTCTCTAGATCATGAATATTTACGGTTTGAGGTTTCCCTCCTAGAAGATTATTACTGACAATGCTATATACTGACCTATCATATTCAGTCGTTGTTGTTAGCAACCGTATTTTATCAATCCCCTTAATCATAGTAAGCAACCAGGTACTAAAACCTTTGTTCAGATAATATATTTTTCTCTTACCGCTTCTAGCATCCGAACATGCCGAAATAGGATGATTAACCTTTCCAACAAGACGATAAAACCATGAATTAGGCGTTTTGGATTTTCGGGTTACTGCAGTATAAATGAGGTCTATGATTTCCTTATCAAAATAACCAAACCTTAGTAAATGATAAAAGATGATAAGCTCCTCTTCTGAAAACGACAGTGAGGTATTTTGATTTTTTGAAACAAAGTAAGTAGCTATTTTATTTCTCTGAGTGTAATGAATTTTATTTTTTTTATTTGAAATAAGTGAGGTAAAATCTCTATTTTTTATATCTTGCATTTTGTAGTCCTAAAATAGTCAATCAATAGGGTATATAGTCTGGTCTTTTTTCGAAGAGTATAGATATTTTTTTTAAAGTTATGCTTAGCCTTTGATATAGACTTGCTCAAGCATTCCTTTGTACCCGTAAAATGCTGATTGATACTTTCATCTCCTCTCATTCATAACATCGTAGTTAATTTTTATAACGATAATCCCTAAAAAACATGGGTTATTCTAACTATATAGTCATTACTATTTACTCATTTATGATTTAGGAGTTTCTAATATTAGTCGTCAACCCTATAAATACAATAAACTCTTAGACTTTTGCTCTCTTTATACTTTCATTCATAAAATCTGGTTATTACATAATACTCGTAACAACCGGTTTTATGGGGTTTTAAGCACTTAATAACTACATTTAGGATTCATTTATAATAGGTCGCTATAGTGTTCAGTATACCCTAGAATAGGTTATTTTCAAGGGAGTGACATGGGTTGACTTTTAATATTCTTGCTCTATACTATTAGACATAATTAATAATTAAGGAGCAAATTATGGCAGGAAAAAACAAAAAAAATGAATCAGATTTTATTAAGGAACTTGAAGCTTTAGAACAACAAAAGAGAGAAGCTACAGAGCAACTTAAAGCCTATCTAAAATCACAAACAGATAAACTAGGCCAAATCTATTTCGAATTGAAAAAACTAGAAAATCCAGATTTATCTATTGATGATTTAGTTGTTGAAACACAAAATAAAGTCAAAGAGGTAAAGAAGGAAATTAAGAGAAAAAGAGCAGAAGAAAAAGCAAGAAAGGATGCTGAGAAGACTAATAAAGAAACGTATAATGACTCTCAAAATTAGAACAAAAGCAACGGAAATTTCCGTTGCTTTTTATGTTATCTAAAACCCCTCTTCCTCATCAATATCCATTTGTCCTACATTATTTTTTAAAGTTTTAGTTGCTTTCTCACGAGCTACACGAGAAAGCTCTTGAGGTAATTCAAACTCTTGATTAGGGGCTTGAATATTTTGAGTATCGACTGTTTCGGGTGTAGATGATGGAGCTAGGATCACTCTTTGAGTTATTTCTTTATCCTTCAACTCACCAATATCATTTTTGCTAGTTACAGTTTGTCTTTCTTCAACAACTGGTGGGATTTCTGAATTATTGACCTCCTCTTTTTGCTCAATATCCTCTGTTACCTCTTCACTAATTGAAGTACTTTCTCTATGTTCTGTTATACTATCGTTGACTAAGATTGTTCTTTTAACTGATGGGGAATCATCTTTTTTACCAACTGTATCATTTACATTACTATCAACATTTGGCACCTTAACATCCATAATTGCTTGCCATTCTTCTTCAGTAAAATCACTTTCATAGAGGTGGCTTTCAGACTCTTTTTGAGCATAATATTCTATCACTTCTGCTCTCCACAACTTGTATGCTTTTGCAATTTCCGGTTCTTCCTCTCCGAGCCCATAAACCTTATTGAAAGGTGTATGGGAGACAAAAGAGTCCTTTGAAATATCCATTTCAAAATGCGGAGATGTTGTCAAATAAATCATATTTGAGACTTCATCATCACTGACGATAACACCACCAACTTGGAATTTCTCTAGGTTATTTGCATCTCTAGCAGTGAAGTTATCTTCTTCTACTACTTCCTCTGAAGTCGCACTTGAGTTCCCTTGATTTCCTGCTAAGAGATCATCGTTTGCTGCACGTTTGGTTTCTTTAAGAGCATAATGTTTTCCTCCTGAACGAAGATTAATAAACTCTACAACCTTTGTTGAGGTTTGTTGGAAGGTAAAGGCATTACGATAAGACATCTTGATTGCATCAGCTCCAGATTCGCCAATAGAGTCTCTAATTTGCTCGTCATGTTGGTAAGCATGCATAACTGGAACATGGAACTTACGAGACTCATCTAGGAAGTTACTATCATTACCTGGCATCAAGTAACCATTCTTTTCATCTTCATAAAAAGCAAAGAAAGGAGACTTATCTGGAAGACGTCTTTGAGCAGCATTTTGCATAACTAATGTTACCATCTGTGCTACCATTCGAGACTTTTCTTTACCAAGAACACCTTTAGCAGAATTGACCAAAATCATTCCACCCGTTTTTAAAACAATATCTAAATCTTTGGTACTTTGAGAGAAAAATACACGACGAATTTCTGGTGAAGATGATAGGTCATCAATAACTGCTTTTAGACCAGACACGTTAGCATCAAAGGTATAATAATATTCCTCTGTGTACGAATTTAATTGATGAGCATTGATAAAATAATCATAAGAACTTTGGAGGTTTTCAAGTTTATTTCTTTCATCATTAAAGGCGTTTATAGCTTCATGAACATTCTCTGGTCTAAGGATTGTATCAAAGAGTTGTTCGTGTTCACGATTGTACTCTGATTCCTCTAACCACTTTTCTTTTTCCTGCTTTAAGAATGCTTCATGCTTTTTCAACGTTTCTTCAAAAAACCTTTTCTTTCGATTCAGTAATTTTTCAAAAACGGCAATATAGGCTTCAATCCAATCGCTAGAACGTAACATATTTGAGAATTCAGTTAGTGTTGGAGACTTACCTTTTAACATATAATTTATTGGGGCATCTGGTATCAACGCAACCTCTTTAATGACCGTAATGATATTATCAGTAAGTTGTCCTTCTTGGTTAAGAAAGAAAGAAGAACCAGTCCCACTTGGATCACTAAATCGTTTAAATAAGTCTCGAACAGCCCCTTTTACCTGAGTAGTATCTCCATCCAAAATATTAATTGCACCAGTTCCTGGGTTAGTAGGATCTAGAGTCCAAATCATTTCATCAGGGAAGCCCATTTTATGAGCGTACTTAACAATTGTGCCATACATCGAACCTGATGGTTCAGTCATATAAATACCATTTGTAAGCTCTGCAGCATAACCATTGTTATACCACTGTTCCAACAATTCACGTCTTTTTTTCTTCCGTTCAAACTCTGTGTTATAGAATTCTTCTTCCAGTTCTTCATCTACTTTCGTCAAATACTTACGATAGGATAAAAGATAGTATTTCATATTTTCCATATCCTGTAGCATTGCTGGAATCAGAATCGTTGCCGATTTACCAGTACCAATCAAACCAAAGATAATAGTATGATAAGTCCTCTCATTAGCATGTAAAATCACTTGCTCTCCAGTTTTAGAGTTAAGCCCCATAACCAAATTCGCTTGACCTTTTTCATCTTGATTATGAACAATATTACTTAATACACTGTCTTGGAAGTAACGTCCTCCTAGCCATTGCTCAACCAATTTCTCGTAGGTTTTTTCAGCAATTCCAGTTGCATAACTATTATAAAAAATAAGACCAATTACTCCTATCGGAGTCAACAATAATAAACTGTTGAACCAGTCTGCTCCTATTATAGGTTTGAGAGTATGATAACTTAAAACAATACCTGTCTGACTTCCATTTGGTATTGACCAGGGCATATATTTGAGATAATTATCTGCTACATCATACATACGATTGATGAGGGATAAGATAAAATTATTGATTGTTAGTACATATAATCCAGAAGATATAAGTACTGCTGCTAGTGCTGCTCTTATAGCATACTTACCAATAATTTTCTTTCGTTCTGCTCGTTTTAAGGTATCATATTTTTCAAATAGCACGAAAATTTGACGACTTGTAACATTACTGTGCCATACACCAATGTATAAAACTAAAGCCATATTAACGAACAAAAATATAAATAAAGATATAAATACCCAATTAGGCAAACGCCATCTTAAAATAAACATAATAATATTGAAAGCAAATAATCCAAAAGATATATGATATACCCAATCGATATATTTTCGCCAACAATACAGCAAGATATCTATTGTTCGCTTACCATTTGTATAATAACGATTAAAAAATAATTTCAAGATCTTCCGCATAAAGCACCTCTCTAGTAAGCAAACATTCTTTTCAAGAATTCCATAAATACAACAATAGCAATCGGACTTATTACTCCAAGTCTAATGAATAGATTTCGTCGAGGTAAGCTTGTTGTTTTCTTACCTGCTGTAATCAACCATTGATAGTGATATATGTATCCTTGTATGAAACCATATGCAGGTAATATCCCAACTGCTAGAATTTCTATTAGGGTAAAGACTTCTACGAAACTAATCATAGAGAAATCACCACTATGTGTGCCTCCCTTTGATATCATTGCGAGTCCATAGATGATGAAAATAGGGATAAATGTAACGATATATAAGAATAAAATTGATTTTAAGGCAAAATTTACTCCCATGATTTGTTTCTCTGGATTATTGATAGATTTAGCATAACTCCACCTACCGATACCGATAAAGACCAAGGTAATAGGTAAGACATAGCGAATAAAGACTATCAGATAATAGACAATAGCATTGATATTATGATGGTTCATTGCCCCTCCTTGTTTAATTTTTCTGTTCCGAACGTAAACAAAAAGTTCCCATTTCAGAGGGAACTATATGCGACTCAACTAGTGAAAAATGTTGATAAGATTTTACTGTTCACACGATTTGGATAGAAACTATTGAAACGTGATTTGATACGAAACAGACATTTTTTCTCTTCCGTATTCTGTGAATTACTGCTCACTTCTTCAGTTTTTTTAGCCACTCGACGCCCCCTGCTATTTGCGTCTACCCAGCGATAATGAGCATCTAGTATGACAACTGAAATTTCATCTCCTTGCTTAAAAGGAACCCGATTTAAAGATCCCGAGTCCTTCATTTTAATTTTGATTCCTGGAAAGTCAACCAACTCTACTGTATGTAGACTTTGTGGATCAAAACTGATAAATCGCACTTTGAACAATCGTCCTATGACTTTCTTATCATCAATCATCTCAATCAAAGCATCTTGAGGTGCTTCTTCGAGAACTTTCATATCTCCCTCGATACGAATATAGTCATGGATAATGTGACGTTCTCTTTGATTTGGACTTGGTTTTTGGGTATTGGCCCCAGTAATTTTAAATTCCACCCTATCAAAGACTGATACTACTTCGTCTAGGTTAACAAATGAAGAATCACACTCATAACTTACCCTATGTTTTGGAATGAATACCGTTTGTAATTTTTTGGTCATTACCATGATACCTGCATTGCTACCATTGTTAATAACGGCTGATACAATACCTTCATGAGTACGCTCTAAGATATTTTTTCTATCCCGATTACGTGAAGAGTTATCTTTACTCTTTTCAATTTGCTGAAGAAGTTGATAATTAGTTAACCACTCAGCTAACTCAATACTACCTTCAACAACATAGTTTGATGGGTTATTGATTGTGAGTTTATAATTGTCGATAGTTTGGATATGGATTTCAGTTAATTTACAAGGAAAAATCCGTCCAACCATTTTAAAGAAATCTTTTGGCTGGCGGAAGCCAGATTCAGTTTGTTTAATATAAACTGCTGTTCCAGCAAGTTCTCCATTTTGGATACGCCCTACTAACATATCGCAGAAAGCTACACCTTCACCGATAGGGCGACCATTTCTATTTCTAGGAATAAATGGCTGTGTTTCAAGCACATTTTCTACCACAACTGATACAACCTTATTAGTTGCTTGTTCTAACAAATACTCATCTTCAGTATTTCCGAGATCAATATATGGGAGTGTATAGTTTCGAATGATATCTGAAACTTCTTCTGGAACACATTCAATTTCTGGTTGCTCAAACCATTGTTCTTGTTCATCTTTCCTATCTGCAACAACCAATGTTTTAAATTTTTGCTCCCCTAAACTAGCATAATGGACGTTTTCATAACCGTCCTCTCTTATAAGTTTAAGTGCTTTCATATGTTTCTCCTTTAATGTCTTTTTTGACATTAAAAGCATAACAAAAAAGGTCACTACCTGTAAGATAGTGACCCCCCTTGACTTTTGTTAATTCATAGCGATAAGAAGCCCAACACCCAAGACTACAATTGGTGTAATTAAGGCGAAAATTGAAAAGATTTTCTTGGCGATACCGATGGTAACATATAAGAAACTCGCTAATGTTAGTAATAGAACCAAGATTATAAACATAATTCTCACCCTTTCTTCTGGCTCTGTTTTAATTATTATTATATAGATTTTTGATATCAATGCAAGGTTAGAGCACCCAAAATATAACGGCAACTTCAATAATTTTATTGTGTTCTTCTGCATGAAACCAACGGTTAATCGTGCTCACGTCGATATCCTTTCCAAATATATTTTTCTCAGTTCTCTTAATATCGAAAAAGCCCCCAGAAGAATATCACTTCTGAGAACTTTCTCATTAGTCTTAATGTGGAATAATTCTTGAAGTTGAGTTAATCCATCTAATAACTAGTTTTTTATATTTTTCTTTCTCTTATTTGAGGTTATTCCAAAATGAGCCGTTGCTAAAGCAATAATACCTGCAAACTCAAATCCATAACCATATTCACTACTTGTATTTGGTAAATAACCCTTAGTTCTTATGGTTGTTTCTTTTGACGAAAGAGGATCTGAAGACGATTGATTCATCACTACTGGCTCTAACTTAGTATTTATCACAGTTAACCCCCCTTGATGCTCTTTCATAATATTATTACGTTCGATTCTATTGTCCTCAATTAGGGCAATATCTGGAACTTGGGATACCTGTTTTGTTCCTCGATAAACCTTCTTAGATTGCGGTTCAATACGCAATAATTCTTTTTCTGTACTTGATTGCAATTCACCATTTACATAGATGTCTGTAATTTCTACCAAAACTTGCCCATCTACTGCTGCAACTTCTCGAATTTTTCCTGCATCAAGACTTGCATCATTAACGTATTCAACCTTATCAGTCTTAAGAACTCGACTTTCTTGACGAACCTTGGTTTCAATAATAGCCTCTGGTTTACTGTGTTCAATTGGTGCAATATCTGGAACTTGTGATACCTGTTTTGTGCCTCGATAAACCTTTTTAGCTTGCGGTTCAATACGTGATAATTCTCTTTCTGTACTTGATTGCAATTCACCATTTACATAAACGTCTGTGATTTCTACTAAAACTTTTCCGTTTATTGTTGCAACTTCTCTAACTTTACCTGCATCAAGACTTGCATCATCAACGTATTCTACTTTATCTGTTGTGATGACACGACTCTCCTGACGAGTTTTAACTTGTCTAGCTAGGGCCCACTTAGCCCATAGGGTTTTATCTCCAACTGAATTAAAGAGAGTACTGTCTATCTTATTTCCAATAAAATCTGGATTATCATACCACCCTTCAAAAATATAACCACTACGAGCTGGACTTCCCAAAGGAATTTCAACATCGGTTTGGTATGTTGTAGGTAAGTCACGAGTAACACTACCACCATCTAAATTGTAAGTAAGGGAATAAGTGTGAGGTACCAATTTAAAGTCAATCCCTGTTTGAACAGGTGCTACAGAAAGCCAATCAGATTCGGATGAAACGTACCCCTCTTTAGAAACCTTGACTTTCCAAAGGCCTTCAGGAACATCCCAAGCATATTCCCCGTTTACGCTTGTTAATACTGGGTTAAGTTGAGAGTAGTCATCAGCATTCCAAACTCTCTCCTTGCCATTAGCATCCTTAAAGTAAACTGTAACTTGGGCACCAGATAGAGCTTTACTTGTTACGCTATTTATAATTGTTCCAGATGGATCAATAACATAATTTGGCGATTCAGGAAGAGTTAAAAGATAGTTTTTAACTTCAACAACGTCAGTGATTAAAGAGTAATTACCACTATCTCTAAAACGTGATTTAGAAGAACGGTAACCTTGATCTAAAGTATAGAAGAAAGATGTTAAATTATGGACTTCAACTTCAGGATTATTAATAGTCTTTTTGAATGGTACTTTAACATCATTTGGCATTGGTCCTATTGTTGCAAAACTATTATCTCTGTCTATTTTATCAACCAAATAACGTGTAAACATTTTACCTTTTGAAGTTGCTCTTTGAAGACTATCATCTCTATGTTGAAAACCTGGACCATTGAAATTAACAACTCTTCGTAATTTTGCTTCAATATCAGCTAACTTATCGTCTTCTAAAATCCAGTCACCAGCATTAACTGCTTGGTAACCACCTAAGGAATGTCCAGTTATATAAAGATTTTCAATATGTGGATAGTTTATTCTGATTTCATCAATGATCTTCCTAATCTGATATTTTGCGGCTCTCTCTTGAGGATTTCTCCCCAAAAATGTATTATTTAGAATTAATCGATTTCCCCATGCGGCTTCATTATCAAGAGGACCAAATTTTAATAGTCTATTTGGCTTTTCATCGCTTCCCCTAAAAGCAACTATTATATTTCTTTTATTCTTATCAATAAAATATGACACTGTTGCATGATAAAGACCAACATCTTTATCATTTCCTCTTATCTCAGGCTCCTTATAAGCATTTTCTAATTGATTAACAAATATCCAATTAGAGAATAAGCTTCTATCCGTAGATTTTATACTTAAATCGTAAAATTGATGTTTCGGTTTGTTATCTGCGTTTAACTCATCAAAATTAAAATGTGATACTCCTGTTTCCCCATTTTTAGGTAATAGTTTCTCTAAATCTTTTGGAGAGAGATAAGCTAAACCTGAGAAAATCAACAAATCCCTATCAGACACATCCCAACTATTCTTATGTTTATCGGCAATTATAGGATTATAGTTACTGATTACTTCCTTATCCGTTTCCTTTAATTTATCCGAGTCAATTAGACCATCTCCATCACTATCTCGACTGTTAAGCGTTTCAACTTTGATGACAAAATCTTTTGGAATGAAATCATCTCTTATACCATTTACATCGAAAAAGCCTTTGTATTTGAATAAATGAGGATTAGACTGTCTACTTAAATGAACAAATCCATCTTTATTATTTCGTGATGTTTTTATAGAAACTCCAGAAACATTTTTATCATTTTCCAACTCTACTTCAAATTCAAACTCTTCTCCTGGTCGGAAAATTACATTATTATTTGGCTTACCATCAGTTAAATCAAACGATTGTCCATGATGTTTCATAATAAATGATTTTAGACGTGGGGCAGATGATTGATATAATATAGTCTTGCTTTTAGCAATTATGTTATCCCGTGAAATTTCTGAAATAACTGTTAATACGATTTTTCTTAAAGAGTTTTCATCACTTGATAATTTTGAAACATCTACTGGCACTACTGCACTATAACTACCATCCTCTTTAGATACTGTTTCTAAAATCCTTTCAGATGAATCAAAAACAGCTAACTTAATTTTGGTATTTGGCTTAGTCTTCCCAGATACTGTTAACGAATTGCTAGATATATAATCATTAACATTTATAGTCAAATACGGCATTTCTTCATTTATATGTCCTAGAAGCTCTGCTCTTTGAATACCATCTTCCTTATAACGAATTTGCGCGACGATATCTAAATAGGTTAATTCTTCCGCTGTCGTTTTAACATTAAAGTCAAAAGTTCCTTTTAATGAATTTATGTCCTTCAATGTTAAAACATTTTTATTTTTTCCTGAAATCGTACCTTTTTTAACAATAGGGTTTGCTGAATTAAAACTTACCTTATCATCTGGCAGTGTGATAACAATCTCTGTATCTGTGATGTTACGACCTGCTGTCTTTAATTCGTATTCTAAACGAAGCGAAAGGTCTCCAGAAAATTTTAGATTCTGAGATGTTGTTAGTAAATGACCTCTTGTCACAATACTATCGTTGTAGTGCTTGTAATCATCACCTAGTGCTACTGTCTTAAAACCATTAGCTTTCAAATAAGTCTCGGCATAAGAACCACCTACAACATGGAATGTTACCTTGTCCTTGTTTGCAATAAGGTTTTCTCCAATATTCGTTACACTTGCAGGAATATAAACATTTTCCAACCCTTCCATATTAACAAAAGCATTAGTATCAATACTTTCAACTTTGTTTGGAATAACTAGTAGTTTCATGCCTTTGTTTCCTTCAAAAAGATAACCTTTTAAGGCTTTCAACTCAGATGGTAGCTTTATGCTCTTTAAATTAGGATTAAATCGGAATGCTCCATCTCCAATCTCACTGACAGTATCAGGAATATCATAATAACCTATATCCGTTGATTCAAATGCACGTGAATCAATTTTTGTTAAACCAACAGGTAGAATAACATCTTTAAAACCTTCTTGTGGACCGTCAAAACTTATAGCTATAGACTTATTATTTCGGAATGCATATTTACCAATTTCCTTAATCCCTGAAGGTACGATAAAGGTTGTCAAACCTGTGTTTTCAAACATACCATCAGGTATACGGATACCCTCAATTTTATTACGCAATTCATTCAATTTCTTACTGCCTGCAAAGGCTCTATCTGCTGTTGTTAATTTTTCAGGAATATTAACACTATTTAAAGTGTTAATATTTCCAAAAGCGTACTCCCCTAACGTTTCTACAGTATCTGGTAAAGTTAAGAACGTAAGACTAGTTCCTTCAAAAGCGTGAGACCCAATCTCGGTAAGATTAATATTGTCTTTAAATGTCACTGATTTTATAGGTGTTACACCCTTAAAAAGATAATCTGATACCTTGCTAACGCCACCTTCAAAATTAACAAAGATACTCTCAGGTCTTTGTTTAGATATTTCATCACCATAATAATTTTGATAGGTAAACGGTGAAATTGTGTTAACATCATAATATCTATCAAGATCTATATTTGACTTGATTTTTACGACTCTAAGCTTACTACTATTTCCGAAAGCTGAACTTCCTAAATATTGTAAAGAAGCCGGTAACTCTATCACCTTCAACTGATTACCAACAAAAGCTGACGAAGCAATTCGTTTAATTCCTTCTGATAAAATTAAGTCAGATAACTTAGTATTGTAAAAAGCACCTGAATGAATTTCCTCAATATTACTTGGAATTTCTAATTTAGTCAGTCCTGTATTAGCAAAAGCATTCTCAGAAATAGCTCTCAACTGTTTGGGAAAAATCACTTCTGTGAGTGAATGGTTATTTTCAAAGGCTCTCCTACCCAAATAAGTCAAACTATCAGGTAATTTAACATGTTTTAAATTTGTATTAGCGAAAGCACTTTCATAAATGGCTTCCAAGGCATTATTTAAAATAATTTCACTTAAATAATCGTTTTGAGCAAAGGCAGAATATTCTATTGTTTTAATTGTAGTAGGCAGAGTAAATGTTTTAATCCCAATATTACTTAAAAGACCCGATGGAATATTTTCACGACCATCTTCAAAGATTACATTTTCAAGTTTCTTACTATTTGAAAAAGCATTATAACCACTCTCAAGACTCAATGGGATATTTACAGAAACTAGAGTTGCAATTTCCCCAAAAGCTTCAGTTTCTAGTGTCTTTAATTTAGAAGGTAAAACAACACTTGTTAGTTGTGTACCTGAAAACGCATTTTGTCCTATTGATATTAAGTTATTTGGTAACGTAATACTCTGCAAAGGAGTATCTGCGAAAGCAATTCCTCCAATACTTGATACTGATTCTGGAATTGTAATCTTAGCTATATTTGTCTTATAGAAAGTCTTACTTGAGATCTCTTTTAAATTTGCAGGCAAAGTAACTTTATCTAGAGTTTCAACAGAATCAAATGCTCCATAACCAATCTTTTCAACACTATCTGGAATGGTAATTTCTTTAAGCTTGGTATTTGCAAAAGCAAAATCCTGAATTTCAGATAATGATGACGGTAAGTTAATCGTAGTTAAATCAGAATTAGCAAATGCCGCAGAGCCAATCCTTGTAACACTACTTGGCAAATCAATCTTATTAATACCCGTTCCTCTGAACAATTCACTAATAATTTCTGAAATTCCATCTTCAAAAGTAACTGTTTTTAGATTCTTATCTCCTGAAAAGATGGCATTATACCCCGATCCCCATTCTACGCCATTCCATGATCTGTTATAAATATAACTAGTATTTAAAGAATAATTAGTAACTGATTTAAGAGATTTTGGAATATGTACTGATTCCAGTGATTCAATACTAAACGCACGATCACCAATAGTCTCAACTTGACTAGGAAGCACAACTTTTTTTAGTTTAGTTCCACTGAAAGCATACCGACCAATTGTCTTCAGATTAGCTGGTAAATCGATAGCAGTTAGACCAGTATTGTAGAAGGCTTCATTTCCAATACTAGTCACATTTTCTGGTATAGAAATGTCAGCTAAGCCTTTCAAATCATAGAATGCTCCATTTCCTATTTTTTCAAGACTTTTTGGTAATACTACCGATTTAATTGACGTTCCAGAAAATGCACTGAGACTGGAATAAGAAGCTCCTCTTATTTCTTTTAAACCTTCTGAAAAAGTTATCTTACTTAATTCAGAATTATCAACAAAGGCAGTTCCAAGAACTTCCAAATGACTCGGAAGGGTAACTTCTTTTAAGTTATTATTTGAGAACGCAGAATCACCTAATGTCTTTAACTGAGTAGGCAAAGTAACTGCTGATAGTTTGTTATACGAAAATGCTTCTTCAGCTATTTCCTCTAAGCCTGAAGGAAGAGTTACTGACTCTATGTTAGAATTCTTGAAAGCTGCTCTTCCAATCTTCTTCAGGGTACTTGGAAATACAACTGATTTCAACAACTTGTTATTAGCAAAGGCATAATCACCTATTTCTTCCACACCCTCTGATAAAACAATTTTTTCAACTTGAGTACTGTCTAAAATACCTTTTGGAATTGTTTTCATCGAAGCTGGGAATACAATTTCTTTTAGACTAGTATTTGAAAATGCTCCTTCCCCTATAGTTTTAAGAGTTGATGGTAAAGTAATCTTTGTTAATTGTTTATTACTAGAAAAAGCATCTTTACCAATTTCTTCTACTCCTTCTGGTACGACAAATTCTGTAATCCCAGTATTTGCTAGAAAACCATCAACAATTTTTCTAGCCCCTGATTTAAGGTTTATTGTAACTAAATTTTTACTACCATAAAAAGCATTCTTTCCTGTAACTAAATTACTTCCTACGTCAATTGAAGTCAATGTTACAATATCTCCGAAGGCATGATCTCCAATATATTCTACAGCTGATGGGAAAAGAACAGTCTTAAGACTTGTATTTTGAAAAGCATATCCAGCAATTTCTTTCATCGATGATGGAAAATTGATATTCATAATCCCTGGTTGATTATAAAACATCCTAGCTGGGATTTTTGTTACCCCCTCTTCAATCACAACCGTCGTTAACGGACTGGCATCAAAGAACCCCTCCCAGAACCAACCGTCCCAACTTTTATTGATATCAGAAGTCACTGTAACTTTCTTTAACGTATCAATATAAGAAAAAGCATTAATCCCTAAATAATTTAATTGTTTGGGGAAATAGATTTCTGATAAATGAGTTCCACTAAAAGCATATCTACCTATTTCAGTTAGCTCTTTAGGTAATGTAATAGATAGCAAACCTGAATTCGTAAAAGCACCTGTTCCAATATTTGTAATACCACTCGGTAAATTAATATGGGTAAGACTTGGAGTATCAGAAAAGACATAGCTAGAAATCTCAGTCAAAGTTTCAGGAAGTTCAACAACTGATAATTTGCTATCACCTGAAAAAGCACCTTCTTCAATCTGTCTAACTCCATCTAACAAATAAATCTTTTCTAAAGATTTATTATTAGAGAAAGCATAGCTTCCAATAGTCTTGACACTAGACGGTAAGACTATCTCTTCTAAACCAGTGTTATAAAGAACACCGGACGGGATAGTAACAATACCATCTTCGAAAATTACTTTTTTAAGATTAATATCTCCAGAAAAGGCATGACTAGCAGTTTCAACAGATTTTGGTATAGTTACTTCTGTCAACGTCTTTATATTAGCAAAAGCATTATAACCAATATACTTTAAACTATATGGTAATTCTATCTTAGATATTGATGTTCCCTCAAAAGCTGATATTCCTATACTTTTTAGAGTACTTGGTAAAATTACTTCCTTTAATTTCGTGTTATTTTTAAAAGCATTGTCATCTATAACAGTCATCCCCTCTGGAATTTCAATACGTGAAGCACCACTGTCATTCAACTCTTTAAAATAATCTAAACGCTTTCTATTTTCTTCCTCAACATCTTTTTCTACCTTACTATCTGAAGAATTAGTTAGAACTGATGCTCTGTCTTCACCTATTGAACTGTCGAAAGTTATATTCGCATCTTCTTTGGTAGAAATCTTATCTACGGAACTATTATTATTTGCTACTAGAGCGGTAACATCTTCTGAGGGTGATGATTTACCAGTCTCCGGATTTACCTGTTCGGACACAGAAAAATTTGTTTTATGTTCTTCAGTGTCTATAGCCTTCTCTGAAGATGTTACTTCACTAATCGTATTAGAAGAGTTTTCAATAGAATGCGGTAACACGACATCACTATACCCGGATGTTACTGTTTCAGTTACCGTACTGTTTTCAGTGATTGTAGGTACGTTATTTGAAGCCTCATCTGCAAACACAACTGAATTCCCAAATAACATGCAGGCACCAACTAAAACCGTCCCAGCAACAGTTACCCATTGACCTGTTCGGCGTTTTCTTAGTTTTAAAACTTCTTTCATTTAAATATCTCCTATTGTAATAATATCCTTCAAGCTGCTCTTTGACTGTTCTTTTGATTATCAAATTGTTTTATTATTCTTCATAAAATCTGTCTTAATACTCCTCTCCAGAAAAATCAGTGCTATACAAAGTAATGGTTAAATCATTTGTCAAAAAAAACTATTCGAATTTGGACCACAACAATAATTATTATATGTATTAAATTACTGAAATAATGGTCACTATAACAAATAGATACTTATATCCAACAAAGACACGAATATCGGATGATAATTAATATTTGTCATCACCTAAACTAATGCTTATATTTTGAAGTAGAACGTAACTAAATTGTTCTTCAACCTTTCACTACTAACAAATAAAATCAATCCATTTTTTGAAAGGTCGTAAAATTATGAAATATCTACATATAGCATCTACAAATTACAATGTATGTCTGAAATAATCTGATAATTTACACCTCTTTAGTATTTTAACATAATCCTACTCTTTAAAATGAAGATTTTTATGAAAATTTTGTTTTTAGTAAGCGTTTACATTTCTTTTATCTATACATTTCAATGGTTTCTCATTATTTTTTGAATATTAGGCAAAAAAAAGACAAACATTAGAAATTATGTTTGTCTTTTTTAGTTAATGTTCAAACGCTTACGCTGATTCTTATTTTAGCATAAAACATTCTATAGTCAATGTTAGTAATTACTTGAAGCTGTACCATCTAAGTAGTTAATATTAGCATTCTTTGAAACATTCTGAAGTGTGACCGAACTCACATTTCCATCACTCCTTGCTAATCCTGCTTCTGATAGTTCAACTCCATATTGTGTCCCATTTTCATCAAAGGATGTCCAGTAAAGTGTTACAGTCCTAGGTACTAACTCATTGTCAGTATAGTTTGCAACAACACAATAATCTAAGTACATATTTTGGTTTTTCTTCAACCATTTGGCTAGTGCATTTTCGTAGTATAACATACCGTTTGGATTATTAGCATCCGTTTTACTATCAGACATCGTTCCTGCATTCAAATAGCGTGTCATAGGTACTAGATTTTTTATTTCAGAATTCAATCCAAAAAACTGATAACCAATAAGATGGCCACGATTCATTAGATAAGCTTTTTTAACTTTTCCAGACTCATCTTCGTACTTAAAACGATAATTATGCCAACCGACTGGATCAACATTAATTTTACTTTCCCTATCATCTTGTGGTTTATCCGAATACTTTAGTCTGATGTGCCCATATGTTGCTCTACCAAGACTATCCAAATCTCCATTGACCATTAGCTTATGGTTTTCAAAAGGCAATGGCCTATAGCTGAAAGCATCAGACTTTACACCACTTGTTTTAGAAGAACTGTTTCCTTTTTCCGAAGATTCTGACTTGGGAATTAATTTCCCAAATAATTTTCCGACATCACTTGAATTGGCATGCTCTCCTTTACTAATAACATTAAAGCCACTAGATAAAATACCAGGTACATTAATTCCTTGGGACATACCATATCCAGCTATACAAAACATAACTACAATAGCTATCGGTATCCAAATCAGACTGCCAAGACAACCTCTTTTCTCATTGTTTTTTCTAAGCATAAGACCTCCTTAATTCTCTATAAATTCATTATAGACTTAGGAGTCACTATTCGTAACCCAGTGACATAAAAAAGACCTTAAGTGGCCTTTTGACTAATCTGGAGATAAGTTCATACTATCAATCAATAAATCTTATAAGGTGATTCTTATCTAAACTATATCCTTGTATTTCAGCAACTTTCTTAATATCACCTGTCTCTTTATAAACAATAGAGGCGTGGCTGTCTTTTAAAATACTAGGAGTAATTACCTTACCATAAGCATGTCCAATGTTCTTTGCCAAATGACCTATTGTATTTCTCCCCATAGGCTTTTTCAACATAGTTAAAAATAATGATGGTATAGAAGGGTCTAAGTCCCAGCGTCCACGTCGTTCCTTAACAAATGGAGCAATGTAAGGAATTGTGAAAGGAAGAAAACGAATAAACTGTTTCTCGTTGTTTCTAACAACCCAAATACCTTTTTTACGCATATCAATATCCCTAACTGTCAAGTTTACAACTTCTTGAGTACTTGCTCCAGTACCAATTATGATCGCAAATATAGCAATATTTCGCTCTTTCTCCTTTTCCCAATTATCAGCCTTTTTCTGAGTTGGTAGAGTTGTAACGTAACTGTTTGCCATGAAATCAAGCAAGCTTTCTAGCTCTTGCTGCGTATACAAAATAGTCTTTTTCTTTGATTCGGAATATATTATGTTGTGGTAACTCTCTTTATAAACAATCTTCCATTCATTAAACACGTTACGATAAAATAACGGCATTCCTCTCTCAATTGTAAAGGAGGTATTCGTAAGATAATTCCAAAATGCTGCTAAAGTATAGAGAATAAATCTTTTTCCTGCTGGTTTCAGACGTAAATTTGCCAAATAATTTTGAACAAATTCTCGTGGTAATTTTTCTAAGTCTGTCAATGATAGGGAGATACCCTCTTTATCAATCGTAATTGCATAGCTATTTAAAAATTTCTGGATCACTGACAAACGTTCAACCATTTTGGGAGAAGGTTCTTCGACATCTACTTGAAGGTAAGCTATATACTCATCTATTATATCTGGTAAGTGCCTTCTAAGTGCTAGATATTTATCTTTCTGTTTTGACATGATTTCCCTCCTCTCAACACTGATAGTAATTAACTTCACGTTTACCACTTATATTTTTAAACCTATTATATCATACAAGATTGCATGTTGATTTTTGATTTAACTAGTATAAAAAATCTCTAAAACAAAATAGCGATACATCGTGTATCGCTATTATATATATAATATATTTTCAAAAACATATCTGAAGTTATACTTTAAAATAATCAAGTATCTCAGTCAAAAGTTGTTCTCTTGTCTCTTCAAAATGACTATCAGACAGTGACTCTAAACCTTTATCTTTAAGTTCCCATAGCTTCTCTTGCAACAGTTTCTCTGCTAAATGTTTAATATCCGCCTTATTACCTTCGTCAGGCGTCTTTGAGAGTTCTATTTTAATTGCTGATTTAACTGCTACTACTACTAGTCCTAAACGGTCTTTGTCATCCGTTCCATTTTCATAGTTTGGCTCAGACCATTCTGGAACATTTGAAGGACGATTATCCTTATTAGTTGGATGACTATCTCTCAAATCTGAAAGTTTTGTGTACCCTGCTACTTCCCATTTATTGAGTAACGTTCTTGTCCAACCGAAAGTACGGTTTGCATCACTTCCTGTTCTTTCCAACGCCTCAATAACTAGTTCATGGTCCATTGTTTCAAGCCAACGTTTGAGTTGATTTTTATTATTGTAGTTGTCAGCCTTGCTCCCTTTAGGAAAAACAGTGTAGAATTTCTCCATCACGATAGCCATCTTACGTTTGAAGTCTAACTCCTTCTTCTTCTCAAAGGTAATGACTTTATCGTTTGTTGCAACAATACGTCTCAAATCGTCATCGAACGGTTTAAACCTAAATATATAGTGGGTAATTGATTTTCCTTTTTTGATTCGCTCTACTGTTAAATCCTGTATGACAGGAAGCCCATGCTCATCAACTAATAGCGTATTGATTTCATCCAATGCTTGCTGCAGCTTAGTACCTTTCGAACGAAGTAAACTTGGACTATCCAAAATCAAAACTTCTTGCTCCAGTTCTTCAGCTGTATCTTTTACAAAGCCTGTTTTACGCCAGTCTGCTAAATGTCTAAATAATCGTTTAGAATACTTACTCTTCAATAGGTTATGGTAATCACGTCCATACTGAATGTACTTAGCTTTTTTTCCCCACTCTGGGTTATTGAAAAGGTCCTTAACTGTACGTTTTACCGCTACTTTTACTTTTGTTCCATCTTCTGTAGTTACTTCATCATATTCAGTATATTCCGCATCAGACAAGTGGATTTTAATGAGTTTATTTTCGTGGTCTACTCTAAAGGTCTTGAACAGTGGGATGGAGGTGTAAGAGACCACCTTACCATCGACAACCTTTTCGGGATGTCGATATACAATTTTAGTCATTCTTTCCTCTAGTTCCTCAACTGTAGTCTCAAAGCGTTTACCGGTCCTAGGAACAATTTTTTGTTCCCTAGAGCTGTAAAATGTATTTCCTGCTAGCATTGCCAGACTCGAATAAGAAAAGATTGCTGCTTCGTTTTCGTCATAAACATCTCGCAACTCACCAAATATAGAATAAATCATGTTTTCTTGAAGAGGTGAAAGGTCTCCCAGCTGAAACATTTGGGTGAACTTATTATCATATTTGATGATTTCTCTGAACTCTCTATTCTCTACCAAATGCTTCTACCTCTCTTAGTTCATTCATCATACATTTTGGTCGTATTTTAAATAAAAGTAATTATTTTACTACAAGCTAATTACTTACTGCAATATGTGACAGGGTATAAAAATATTAATTTACAACCCTTTTGTATGACATTATACCACTAATATTCTGATTTTCATAGTATTTTTTAAAATTTACAACCATTTTGTAGGATATACATACAATTTTATATGACATACATACATTTTTGTAAACTTAACATGCAACTTTATAGGACATACATACCGATTTGTAGGATACACCTGCCATTTTATATGACATACATACATTTTTGTAGACTTAACATACAAGTTTGTGTGAAGTTCATGCAAAATTATATGATATACCTACCAATTTATAGGATATACATACAGTTTTATAGTATAAAGGTAAGCTTAGCTCAGTAATAGCAAGGGTTTCAGGAGTTCTACTACTTAAACTATAATTAACTACTTAGTTACTATAATTAACCACTTAATACTACTTAATACTATTTAAACTATTATTACTAAAACAAAATTAATAATACTAAGCTTTATAACATCACTATTTTCTCTCTCAACTATATGCTAAATTACAACAACACAAAAAGTGTAGTAATTACCTACACTTTTGTATGCAAAAAATGATTTCAATACGAGTTACCTACATTTTTGTATGATAACTACATGTTAAACTAGATTACTTAAAACTCATCTCAGTTTCTACCAATGTATTAAACAATTCCTTTTGTTCTTCATCTAGAAGTTGGTACATCTGATCTAACATTTCAGTGAATAGCTTATCAGATCCCCCACGTTTAGGATAATTGCCATTTGCTCCTTTGAGGTCTCTTTTATTTAAAACAGCTCTTAATGCACTAAAACGAGACATAGATAATTGTGTCATGTTTAGATTTGAACGCACCTTTTCTTCCGGAGTTTTTGCTGGTTCAAGTTTAGTAGGAATTTTGTTTTTTTCTTTTTTCTGAGTAACAATGTTTGCTTTTTTAGGAGAAACAGCAGCTTTTTTGGGTTCTACACTTGCTTCAGTTAGATAGGTAATATCATGCTTCTCCTTAAGTTTATCAATTACTACTTCTTCAATCTCTTTCCCTTTAAAAAAACGGTCAAATACTTCTTTAGCTGTTTTGCGATCATTTGATTCAACAGCTGTTAAAAGGTTATTATAATTTCTTTGTTGGATAGTATTAAGCTTTTTCGCCATTGTGTTCTCCAATCGTCTTAATTAGTTCATTCATAACATTTGTGATTTGTTTTTGAGGGATGCTATAGCCACTATTTGTAAAAACATTTGCTTGATTAGCAATCATATCTTTGTATTGTTTATTATTAAATAAGTATTGCTCAAAAACTTTAGTATTATGTTCTTCCGCAATTTTCTCAAGAGTTGCTACTGCTTCTCTTGCTTTGACTTGTTTAATTGATTTTTTATTAAAGCCAGGCCCCTTATCAACCTGAGTGATAACGATTCCAGCTATAACAATATCAATACCAAAGAAAGAGAATCCTTCTTGAACAGCTTCAATATCTTCGATTGTATCTTTTACTCCTTCAATGCCAAATTTATCAGGTGTAGTAGGAATAAGAACATAAACTTTCGAATTCGTAAAAAGGGTACTTGTTGTAGAAACACCAAAGAAGGGAGGTGTATCAAAGAGTACAAAATCGTAGTAATCATTGATATCTTGAACTACGTTCCTTAAACGAAAATCCCTATCTTTTAGTCCTGAAGCCTCACTCTCCCAGTTTTTCATTAGCTTACTACCTGGTAATAAATCAAATCCGTCAACTGGCACAATTGCATCAGCTACTTCTACTTCTTTTTTTAGTACTGAATAAATTCCTTCTTGTTCGTCCTCGTCAACTCCTGCAGCTGTAGTAAGATTACATTGACCATCTAGGTCTCCTGCACAAGTTTTATAACCAGCGTTTCCTAGAGCTTGAGCCAATAATAAACTCAAGGTTGTTTTGGCGGCCCCTCCTTTTTCATCCATCACTACGATTGTATTTGCAACCATATCTACTCCTCTCAATATAATATATACGATACACTATGTATAACAAAACGATACATATAATTTACTACTTAAAGTATACCATATAGAAGTCGAATATCAAGTAGTATGTAGATATATCGTAAATAATACAAGATATACTATGTATAGCATATAGAAATAATATTATTGCCTAACAAAGTTATCACGCATTAGCTAATACATAGTGTATCGTTTACTATATACTATTCAAAAGCATAACATATTACAGAGTATCAAACCACAACAAAAGTTATACACGATACACTATATATTATATAAAAAAGATAATTTATAATAGAGGATGTATCTTACAGATATATATTATACATACTGTATAGATATATAGTGTATAGTATTATGTTCGAGTTCTAACTCAAACATAATACAATTTGCACACTACACTATACATAGCATTACTATATATAAATGACTAACAAAACAAATTGCATATTTTTTATCGTATATTATAGACGATGTATAGTATATAAACAAACATTGTAATGCAAAGCATTATATCGTATATCTTTTATAAAATACTTCTGGAAATAAAGAAAATTAACGCACATCACCATACACGATACATTATATACTATATAAAACATAAGAATGTACTCTGGACGATGTATTTAATCTATATATAATATACATAATGTATCGATATATAGTGTATATCACTATATTCGACTTTCTACAAAATATTACACACTACACTATACATAACCTCACTATATATAGTGTAGTGCAAAGAAAGAAAAACTTTGTAGTATGCTATAGACGATGTAAGATATATTGTTAAGTAATGTACTGCTAGGTATTATATCGTATATTCTTTATTCATTCATTTAATATAATAAATAAGAACAGTTCTATCACAAGACAATACCTAATACATTATGTAATGTGAATAATGTGTAGTTTCTTTATTTATCGTATATAGTAGATAATATACGATGCATATTGAACGATACATTAAAGAACTATATATGATTATATTCTTATTGGTTAATAAGTTATATTTAAAATTAGTATAAAGAGTGTTCTAGATTATTTACGATACAAGATACATAGTTTATCAATGTATCTTGTATTTCTTTTTTCATGACGACTGATTCTTCGCTTATTACTATTGGTGGACTATACATAATGTGTTGTAAACTATAGACTATGTATAGTATATAATACAATGAAGAGTAGTATATATGGTTATAATTCGAATAACGATAAACTTGTAATGTTAGTTGCTCTTTGCTATACTAAAGACATCCGCTCAAGAAAAAGACCTTTGGCGTTGTGACGACGGGCAGTGAGGTCGCAAAGGGTCTTATTCAGGATACATTTACCGATGTCATTGTGGAAAAACTCGGAGAATACGGTTGTACCATGACGGCGCACGTCTGTCCGGGCGACGATGCGGCGGTGATTACGCAGACCATTCAAAACATGCTGGCAAACGGCTGCGACATGGTATTTTGCACGGGCGGCATGAGCGTGGATCCGGACGACAGGACGCCGCTTGCGATTCGCAATACCGGTGCGCAGATTGTTTCGTATGGTGCGCCGGTGCTGCCGGGGGCGATGTTTCTTGCGGCGTATATGCCGGATGGCCGTCCGGTGTGCGGCTTGCCCGGCTGTGTGATGTACGCGAAACGGACGATTTTCGATCTGGTTTTGCCGCGCTTGCTGGCAGATGTG